>JABLTH010091005.1_pt1 | contig 72523 bp, 68 predicted proteins | sample 7875711 | NCBI WGS metagenome assembly JABLTH01 (sample SAMN14941262, study PRJNA633318) | bioreactor metagenome | isolation source: bioreactor | place: China | collected 2019-03-05 | reverse complement strand
AACTGACAACTGACAACTGACAACTGACAACTGACAACTGACAACTGACAACTGACAACTGACAACTGACAACTGACAACTGACAACGCATGACCGAACTCCTCGACATACTAAAAAGAAACCAGCTGAGCGTAACCGACAGCCGTAAAAAAATACTGGAACTTTTTTTAAAAAGCCCGGGGGCGCTGGCACATGCAGATATTGAAAAAAATACCGGGGAGGCATTTGACCGGGTAACGGTATACCGCACTTTACAAACTTTTACAGAAAAAGGCATCATCCATAACATACCCACCACCGATAACTCCATTTTATACGCCCTTTGCAAACACGATTGCGAAGCCGGCCATCACCACGATAACCATGTACACTTCATTTGCACCCAATGCGGCAAAACCATTTGCCTGGATGATGTAACTGTGCCCGAAGTAAAACTGCCCAAAGGTTTCACGCCCGAAGTATCAGAAATGGTGGTAAAGGGTGTTTGTGATGATTGTAAATAGAAGTTGTTTTGTGTTTTGCCCGTGTAGAAAACAAAAATTTCAGATCACTTGCGATACTTTACCAGCATATACTTTAAGCCAAACCATTATTATCCGTTCGGGTTAACAATGGCTGGGATATCTTCAAAGGCCGCTGGTACACTCGAAAATAAGTTTAAATACAACGGTAAGGAGGAGCAACGGCTGGAGTTTAGTGATGGAAGCGGGTTGGAATGGATGGACTATGGAGCGAGGATGTATGATGGACAGATTGGGAGGTGGCAAGTAATCGATCCTTTAGCTGATAATGCTTGGAATTTTAGTACATATAATTATGTATCAAATAATCCAATTATTTTAGTCGATCCTAATGGAATGACGTCATTTTATGCCATGGATGGTACATATCTAGGAGAAAATAAGGATGGCATTAATCAAGTAAAAGCGGTTAAAGACGGGGGGTGGAAAAAAATAGATAACAATAAAGACGGACAAGAACAATTTGTAATTACAATTGCAATGTCTGTGGTTTTAAAAGATAATGAAGGGAATAATTTTACAAATGAAAAGTTCATTGAACTTGCAGGTACTCTTTATGCTGAAGCTACAAAAGGGAAAAATGGTGACTGGGAGGAGTCTGCAGCAATATACTCTGTTCTTGAAAATCGTGCTGCTGAAGATGGCAAAACAACTTATGAAGAAGCACAAACTGGCGGGGTGAACGGATGGAGAAAACGTTCAGAAATTAATGATAAAAATGCAAATAGCAGTGACGTTAAGAATGCTTTTACCGGACTAATTAGAGGTGTATTGGATGGGAAAGATTACTCTAAAGGCGCATTTTGGTGGGATGGCACAGATTATAAATCAACACCTAGGTATACGGAAGGCACTTCATTTAGTGATCCGTCACAAAATATATGGAATTTAAAACCAAATGCAACCGGAGGGAAAAATATCTATGGTGCATGGCAGTCTAAATATGAAACGACTAATTCAAAGGGAAATACAACATTTAGTAAATTGACAGATCAATATAAAAATACAAGATATCAGCCTGGAACAAAAACAAAATGGGATGGAACAAAAAAATAGAATAAAATGAAAAAAACCGCAATAGTATTTTTTTTTCAAGTAGTATTTTTAAGTTGTAAAGAATCTAAAGTCCCTTTGATTCAAAATGAGAAAATTGATTCTATTAATGCGAAGACCTTCTTCCAAAAAATCTCATTGTGTGATTTAACTCTAGCTAAAGGTTTTGATACAATTCATCCTCAAATTATCCCATGGGCGACAGACACAGCCAATCCTTATACGGAGTCATATATAATTGATGGTAAAAGGTTGATGATAATTCAAACTCTAAAACAAACCGAATCTAAAGATTCGTTACGATTATATTTCTTTAATAACAAAAAGTTGAAAACAATACGTTTAATTAATGATTCCTTGGACTTTAATTTTAACGAGGTAATTCTCGATTACGGAGATAAGTCAAAAAATATTTTTAAAAAAGGCTCCCAAATATTATTGTGCAATGAGCCTACAACATGGACTGGCTTGGCAAATCAATATAGATTTATTCAACTTTTCGATCTTAATTCATACACTTGTTACGAATGTTTTGCGAATTATTATTCGTGTCTTAAAAAGTAAGGATTATCTGAATAGCAACCGAAAAAATATGACCAAAAGCTATCTAACAATAATTTTACTACCGCTCGCATTATTTAATCTAATTGGATACAGTGCCTTTTTTACTTCGTTTAGCTGAAACTGGCACAGTGAAAGATATAGTTTTTTTAAGTTTATTTTTCTCCCAAAGCTCTTTACGTTTTAGAAATCCATTTTCATCCCAATAATAAAAAACACCCTCGGCCTTATCATTAAGATAATTGCCCAGTTCCATAATCATATTATTTTCATAAAATCTACGATACACACCATTTCGTCTGCAGTTTTTAATATGAGTTTCCACAATAACAGTACCGCTGCTATCATCAATTAATAATTTAACTCCTTCGGTACATCTGTCAGTATGAAACTTTAGTTCTTGATCAGTAAAAAATTTAACCGTACTATCAGGCAAAATTGTAAGAATTGTTTGATTGTAAGAGGATTTGCATATCAATGAAAAGCAAATTGCAAATAAGTACTTCATACTCCTAATGTTTTGTTTTTTTAAGATTATCCCTTTCTCTTTTCATATCATCTTTGATAGCTTGTGTAAATTCATCTCTTTCTTCTTCTGTCTGAAAAAGTTGTCCTAATTCTGTAACTACCTTATTGAAATTCTTATTTTTTCTATTAGCAAAATCTGTATGCTGTTTTTTACCCCACTGGCGCCAGTGTTCAACCGCAGGTTGATTACTGGTGCCATGCAGTTCTGGCGGTTTTTAACCGCATTACAAACCTGCAAATCAAAAACAAGCCTGCCACCCAAAGAACATCAGTAATTGTTATATTTACTAAAGATAATCAGTTACCCTATGTCTGGAAAATATAAAGTGGGCGAAAGTGCCATTGCGCATTTTGTAACTTTTTCTGTTGTTGGCTGGATTGATGTTTTTAGCAGAGAACAGTATAAGCAGTTATTTGCAGACAGCCTGCAATATTGCCAGCTACACAAAGGGTTGCTGTTACATGCCTGGGTTATTATGACCAATCATGTGCATTTAATTATAAGCAGCCGCAATAACAGGCTGGAAGATATTGTAAGAGACCTTAAAAAATATACCAGTAAGCAAATTATAAAAGCAATTCAGGAAAACGCCGGGGAAAGCAGGAAAGAATGGATGCTGAATATTTTCAGTTACACAGGCCGGCATAATAATAACAATAAAGAGTTTCAGTTTTGGAAGCAGGATTATCACCCGGTTGAACTGGACAGCCCGGAGAAACTGCAACAACGGCTGAACTACCTGCATCAGAACCCGGTAAAAAGCGGGCTTGTTTGGGAGCCCTGGCATTACAAATACAGCAGCGCCACAGATTACTTTACGAATGAGCCGGGGTTGCTTAAACTTGAATTGTTGTAATAAAATCCCCGATGCAATCGGGGCAGAATCAGCAGGCACAAGTGACCCGCCAGGGCGGAACACTTGCACCAGTTGTTTGTGATGATTGTAAATGATCAATGAATCTTATCCATCTCCCCCTTCACAAATTCCATCAGCCCCTTAATTTTTTCAGGACTGAAATCAAATTGCAGGCCTGCTGCTGCAAATAATTGTGGTAATGTTTTGGTGCCGCCTAATGCCAGCGCATTGCAATAATTGTCCATCGCCTGCTGCGGGTTTTGTTTGTACTGCATCCACATACCAATGGCGCCTAACTGTGCAATACCATATTCGATATAATAAAAAGGTACTTCAAACAAATGCAGCTGGCGCTGCCATGCGTTGCTGCGGTAAGTTTCCAGTCCGCTGTAATCGATCACATCATCCTGGAATTCTTTTAAGATGCTTACCCATGCGGTGGTACGTTCTTCGTTGGTATGTGCCGGGTGGCTGTATATCCAGTGCTGGAATTTATCAATAATGGCGATCCATGGAAAAATGGTGATCACCCTTTCCAGCTGGTGTTCTTTGGCCCGCTGCAGGTCGGCATCATTGTCAAAAAATGTTTGCCAGTGATCCATGCTGAAGAGTTCCATGCTCATGCTGGCCACTTCGGCAATTTCCATGGGGTATTCCTTAAAACCGCTCAGCTCCAGGTGATGCGCCAAAAACGAATGTACGGCATGGCCGCCTTCGTGCACCATGGTGGTAACATCGTGCATTTGCCCGGCGGCATTCATAAATATAAAAGGTGCGCCGCTTTCGGCTAACGGGCAGTTGTAGCCGCCCGGGGCCTTGCCTTTCCTGCTTTCCAGGTCCAGGTGTTTCAGTTCGTTCATTTTGGCCAGGCAATCGCCAAAGAAGGGGCGCAGCTGTGTAAAACAGGCAATGGATTTTTGCAGCAACTCATCGCCGGTTTTAAAAGGGCGCAGGGGCTCCGTGCCTTCCGGCTCTGCATCCACATCCCATGGACGTAAACTTTCGAGACCCAGTTTTGCCTTTTTCTTTTTATAAATTTCATTCACCAGCGGCAGCACATGCTGCTTTACTGCTTCATGAAACAGGAAACAGTCTTTTTCGGTATAGTCAAAACGGCCCAGTTCTTTAAAACGGTATTCGGTATAATTTTTAAACCCGGTATTCTTTGCCACTTCATTGCGCTTTGCAGTAAGCTGGTTAAACAGGTCGTCAAGCGTTGCTTTATCCTGCAGCCTGCGGCTTTGAATTTTATGGTATACTTCTTCTCTTTTACTGCGGTCGTGGCTTTCTAAAAATTTAGCGGCCTGCTGCAGGGTGTATTCCTGCCCGTCAACCGTTACGGTCATCTTGCCCGTGGTAACACCATACTGCTGCTGCAATACCGATAACTCAGCCTGCAGCGGGATGTTTTCTTCCCTGAATAATTCAATGCTTTTTTTCACACTGCGCAGGTAAGTGAAATATTTATCTGCATCCAGCTCATTCAGCAAAGGATGGTTCACCAGTTTTTTGTTCAATGCATCCGCATAGGGCTGGATCTTGGGTTGTATCTCCATCACAAAAAAGTTGAAAGCCTCTTCCAGCGTTTTGTTCTCTGTATCGCAGGTCATGCGTATCTGGCGCCAGCAGCTGTCTTCATTTACCACGGCTTCCAGTTCACTCTGGTCTTTGAGCCATTGCTCCAGTTCGGCCTGTGTATTTACAGTGCGGTCAAGCAGTTCCTTAAAATACGGTTCCAGGGTTTCCCAGCTGGTAATGGTAAAATCAGCGGGTAAAAAGTGGCGGGGCAGTTTTTGTATGTTGGCGGAATACATATGGTGAGTTGTGAATGGTGAATGGTGAATGGGACGATTATAATTTAAATATCCTGCTGAAGCAGTTGCCGCAGCAGGATATCATGTATAAAGATCTGTGTAAAATCAGTACAATCCGTGTGATCCGTGTTTCTATTACGCCATTTTACGCGGCGTATTGATCTTTTTTGCCGGTGCATTTTTTACTGCAGCCGCTTTTTGCTCGGTCGGCTTGGCTTTAACCGCAGTCGCTTATGCTTCTTCCTGTACCGGCAGCTCAGATAATTTGATCTCTACCTTATTTTTCTCCAGCACTTCGTACCATTTTACCATCTTCTTCATATCGCTGGAATACACCCTTTCAAAATCCATATCGGGAAATACCTTTTCAAAATATTTTTTTACGGCTTTTGCATCGCCAGCGGCCGGCAATTTTTCCTTGCTTTCTTTCATGGCCAGGAAAACATCCACCAGGTTCACATTATCTTTTGTGGTATATACTTCGATACTTTCCAGATGAGAAAAATTATGAATACGGCTGCTTACAAATTTTGTGCTGTTATCTTCCAGGGAACGCACCACGGCACCATCTGATTTTGAAGAAACCAGTTCAAACAAACCTCCCAAACCGGTAACGGAAACTAATTTATTATACTCCATGCTGTAAAAATTTTAGGGCTGCAAGTTAATAAAAGGTTTCCAACCTTCCTGCTTAAGGTTGACAACCTTAAGCAAAAATCCCTCCGGGCTGCAATCTTCAGCCAAAGCTTGTGAACCTTTAGCCGGCAGCGACGGCTTTTTCCCCCTACCTCGTCTAACTGGTATGCGAACAATCACCATCCTGAACAAGCTCTCATTACCGGTAGTGCTGCTTCTTTTGGCGGCAACCGGGTATAGCCAAAACATTGTATTAAAAGGAAAAATAAACGATAAAGCCGATAAAAGCGCCATTGCCGGTGCTACTGTGGCACTGGTAAACCAGAAGGACACTGCAAAGAAATTAATGCGGGTTTCAGACACTAAGGGTAATTTCCAGTTCAGCGGGCTGGAAGCAGCGGCCTATATTGTGCGCATCAGCTTTAGCGGCTATGAAAAAATTGAACAAAAAATAAACCTGCAGGCCAGCAATAAAGATCCTATTCCATTCAGCATCTCAAAACTGGCTACCGAACTTACAGGTGTTACCGTAGTGGCCACTACGGCTCCTGTGAAACAAAAAGGCGATACTTCCGAGTTCAGCGCCAGCCAGTTTAAAGTAAACCCCGATGCCACAGCAGAAGACCTGGTGAAAAAACTGCCCGGTATTACCGTGGCAAAAGATGGTACCGTTACCGCCATGGGCGAGCAGGTGCGTAAGGTAACCGTGGATGGCCGCGACTTTTTTGGCGATGATGCCACCGCAGCACTCAAGAATTTACCTGCCGATGTAATTGATAAGATACAGGTGTTTGACCGCCTGAGCGACCAGGCACAGCTTACGGGCTTTGATGACGGCAACTCGGTTAAAACCGTGAATATTGTTACCAAGAACGGTATCCGCAATGGCCAGTTTGGCCGCATTTATGCTGGCGCAGGTACCGACGACCGTTACACAGCAGGCGGCAACGTAAGTTTTTTCAAAGGCAACCGCAGGTTGTCGCTGGTAGGTAATTTTAATAATATCAACCAGCAAAACTTTGCCAGCCAGGACCTGCTGGGTGTTACCAGCAGCGGTGGCCGTGGCGGTTTTGGCGGTGGCGGTAACCGTGGTGGCGGGGGATTTGGCGGTGGCGATAATTTTAGTGTAGGCCAGGCACCCGGTATCAGCAAAACAAATGCGGCCGGGCTCAATTTCAGCAACCAGTATGGCACCAAGCTTACTTTATCGGGCAGTTATTTTTACAATAACAGTCATACCACCAACGAAAGCCTCACCAATACCGAAACATCCAGGTCGCCCAAAAACAGGTTCAGCACACAGCAAAGCAATTCGGTGTCTGACAATACCAACCACCGCATCAACCTCAGGCTGGAATATAAAATTGATTCTGCCAACTCATTATTCATTATACCCAGTATCAGTTTCCAGAACAATAAAACAAGATCGTATTCTTCCACCAGCACCTACGATATTCCGTATGTAAACCTGTACGATTCTGTAAACACCTCTTACAGTAATGGCTTATCCAGCCGTTCGGGATATAATATCAGGAACAATATCATGTTCCGTCACTCTTTTGCTAAAAGAGGACGTACCATTTCATTTGGTTTTAATACCACCTGGAGCAAAAATGATGGCGACAGCTATACCGATGGCGATTACAAAACTTATTACAAGGCGGTGATGACCGATTCTATTGTGAACCGTTACAATCTTAATAATACCGATGGCACCACCATTGGCGGTACCATTGCCTATACGGAACCTATTGGTAAAAAAGGACAACTGCAAATTGACTATAATCCTTCGGTTCAAAAGAATAATGCCGACCAGCAGACTTTTGATTACGACGGACAGAAATACAGCAAATTCATTTCGTCGCTATCCAACCTGTTCAACAATACCATTACCACGCATAATGCAGGTATCAATTACAGGCTGGGACAAAGCAGGGACGAACAGCTTTCGTTTGGTGTGAACTTTCAAACATCCAAACTGGAGAGCGAACGCACTTATCCTACTCAAACATCGGTTCACCAGTCGTTTGCCAATATACTGCCCAATTTAATGTACCGTAAAAAGCTGGGCTTGTACAGCAATATCCGTGTGTTTTACAGGGCTTCCACCAACTTCCCCTCTGTAACACAGCTGCAGGATGTGGTGAATGCAGCCAACCCGCTCAGCGTAAGCAGCGGTAACCCTGACCTGAAACAAACCTATACCAACTTCTTAACGGGCAGGTATAGTTATACCAACAGCAAAACCAGCAAGAGCTTTTTTGCAAACCTGTTTTTGCAAACAGCCGGTGACTATATCACTAATGCCACTTATTTCCCCACCAAGGATACCGTGATACAGAACACAACTGTTAAAGCCAATGCACAGTTTTCAAAACCTGTTAACCTCAATGGCTACCAAAGCCTGCGTACATTCTTTACTTACAGCATGCCGCTGAAGTTTATTAAAACAACGCTTAACCTCAACTCGGGTTTCAGTTATACAAAAACCCCGGGGCTGGTGGATTATATTGAAACAAGAACAAACAACTACGCTTACAATGCCGGTGTGGTGTTTGCCAGCAATATCAGCGAGTATGTTGATTTTAATGTTTCTTACAATGTAAACTTCAATAATTCCAATACCACATCCACGCTCACCACTTCCAATAAATACACCAACCAGGTGGCAGGTATTGGAGTGAATTTACTGAACAAGAAAGGATGGTTCCTGCAAAACGATGTATCGGGCAATGCCTATAAAGGATTAACAACCGGTAACCAGAGCTTCTGGTTATGGAATGCAGCTGTTGGTAAAAAGATATTAAAGAAGCAGGCCGGTGAACTGAAGCTGTCGGTATTTGACCTGCTGAAACAAAATCAAAGCATATCGAGAACTGTTAACGGCTACCAGACGATAGATGCGCAAACTCAGGTTTTGCAACAGTACTTTATGCTTACATTTACTTACAAGCTTAAAAACTTTGGCACACCGGCCAGGCAAAACGGCGGTGGCAACTTTAACAGGCCAATGGGCGGATGGGGACCTCCTCCCGGCGGCGGCGGTATGAACCCGGGCGGATTTTAATAACTTAGCATGGATATATAAACAACAGTTTTGAACCGACCGGAATTAATTGAACTACTGCAGCAGGGTGATGAAACGGCTTTTAAAAAGCTGGTGGATGAGTGGCAGGATATGGTGTACAATACCGCAGCAGGTATTGTGCAGAATGAGGATGATGCGGATGATATTACACAGGAGGTTTTTATACAGGTGTACCAGTCGGTAAGTTCTTTTAAAGGCGAAAGTAAATTCAGTACCTGGCTGTACCGTATTACCGTTACCAAATCGCTGGATCATTTAAAACGTAAAAAAACAAAAAAACGTTTTGCATTTGTACAGCGCTTATTTGGCAACAGCAATGAAGAAGCCATACACCCCGAAGATTTTAACCACCCGGGCGTGCTGATGGAACAAAAGGAAAAAGCTGCTACATTGTTTAAAGCCCTGGAGCAGTTACCCGATAACCAGCGTATTGTTTTTACACTGCATAAACTGGAGGGATTGAAGCACCAGGAAATAGGCGATGTGATGCACATGAGTGTAACGGCGGTGGAATCGCTGATAGCAAGGGCCAAGGCCAACCTGAGGAAGATTTTAAAAGATTACTATAATAAAAATATTGCTTAAGAACTATGAACAACGAACAATTAAACAAGCTGGTTGATGATACCCTGAACAGCCTCGACGGCGTTCAGCGTGCCAACCCAAGGCCTTATTTGTTTACAAGGCTGAATGTAAAAATGCAAAAGAATGCCAGTGGCAGCTGGGATAATGCGCTGCGTTTTCTCTCCCGCCCCGCGGTGGCCATGGCCTGTGTGCTGCTGGTGGTGGCCATTAACGCCATGGTGTTTACCATGCACCGGCAAAGCAGCATCGGTGCTGGTAATAACGAAGAACCAATTGCTGCCATTGACGGTTATAATGGCACCGTATCAATTTTAAGAGATATAGAAAATATAGAACCATAAAATGAGCACACAAACCAAAAGCAAACTCTTTTTACTCATCATTGCAATATTGCTGCTTACCAATATAGCAATGCTGTACTTTTTATTTACAAAAGACGGTACCGGAAAACCGCCTCCTAAAAGCAACCGGGATTCTGCCGCAAAAGAATTTTTGCAAAAAGAAATTGGCTTCAACACAGCACAGCTGCAGCAGTATGATACGCTGGCAAAACTGCATAAAGAAAAAATGAAAGCCACTTTTGACGACATGCGCAATTCAAAAGAGCTGCAGTTTAAGGATATTGGCCGCAGGGCCTTCAGCGATTCGGCCATTGCTGCCGCCATTACCCAGTCGGCAGAAAAACAAAAACTGATGGAACTCCAGTTCTATAACCATATGCTGGAGGTGAGGAAACTGTGCTCGGCAGAGCAGCTGCCCAAATTTGACAGCCTGTTTTATAAAATGTGGAGCCGTAAACCCAAAAAACCTGAAGAAAAAAATAATAAATAAAAGCGACAGTTTTTTTCCAAGGCGTCGTCTTATATACAACGCCATCATTTAACAAATAAAACAAACACATGAAAAAGCAAGTTTTGTTAGCAGCTGCCTCGGCAATTTTCAGCATGGCTGCAATGGCACAGGGTGGTGGTAATTTTCAACGCCGCACCCCTGAAGAAAGGTTAAAACCCATTCATGAAAAATTGGACAGTGCATTTAAATTAGGTGCCGCTAAAATGGCCCAGGTAGACAGCATTTTCATACAGTCTTTCAGGGAATCTGACAAAAAGATGGAAGAGTTAAGATCTGGCGGACAGATGGACCGTGACGCAATGATGGCTGCAAGACAACAGATGATGGATGACAGGGATAAAAAATTAAAAGCAGTGCTTACCGAAGAACAAATGAAAATCTGGAAAGAACAAATTGAGCCAACCACAAGGCCACAAAGAGGTGGCGGCGGTGGTCGCGGCGGACAACAATAGTACAAAGGTGAATACGAATAGCAGGAAGCTCCCCCTATTTTTAGGGGGGCTTTTTTTTGCAGGGAAGCCTGGTTTTTGAAATCTTGACTTCCCTTACTCGGCTTCAAAGAAAAAGCCCCGTTAAAAAACGGGGCCGCAAACCAAAACCTGTATAACTGAAACTTACACTATACAAACCCTTTCCATTTTAAATAACCCGCACTGCCCAGTACCAGCGCACTGAACAGGATGAGTCCAGCAGGGCCGTTGTTATGTCCTTCCCTTTCCACCTCATTTAATAATGTGGCATATTGTGCAGATGCCACAGTTTCTTCATCATTGGCTGCAGGGGCATTCTCCTGCCAGGTACTGATGTTTGTGCCGGTAAGTGCAGTAAGTTCACGCAACTCTTTCTTTCTTCTTGCTTTCAGTTCCTGCAAATATTTTTTTCCTGCATCACAGGTAAAATCACCGGCGGCGGGATGTGTGATCACATATCTTGCCTGGAAGGTTTCTGTATTGGGTGTTACCTGGAACATCAGGTCCTGCGCAAATGAATTGCGGTTATAACGGAAATGCAGTCTTGTAAAATGCACATTCCTGCTGCCATTATCGGGTTCATCATTATCCACGTCACTGTAATCGCTCCAGTCTTTTCCGCTGAGCCACCACACACCGCTTTGCACCAGGTCCTGTTCTGATGGTGCTGTTGCTATACATGGATCGCAGTGATAATAATTCTGCGGGCTCACATCCCAGGCATATTCCAAAAATGCCACACTTTTATCTTCATTCTTCCATTGATGGGTGAACAGGTTACCATAAAAAGCGCCAAAATTCTTTTGTACAAACAGCGGCACATTGTTACCCGTTGGAATATTCACATTACGGTAGTTGGTGCATTCAATTCTTCCCTTCCGGGTAAAGGCATATACAATCAAATCCTGGTCGCCATCGGCATTGGCCATACCCAGCCTGATGGGCAGCATGAATTTGGGGGATGTAAAGCTGATCTGTATGGGACGGAGAAAATTATTATTCAGCTTTGCTTTTTCCTTTTCATTCACTTTTACCACAAAGAATTTGAGATTGCTTTTTATATAAGGATCCAGCACTTCTTCTGCTCCTTCCGGAATTTTATAACCATTTTGGGTGAGCCATGTTTTTAAACCACTGCTTTCTTTGGCGCTCAGTATTAAAATATCATATTCTCCCACCAGGTACTTCGCTTCAATTTTTACGGTTTCTCTTACAGACTTTTTAGCATTGCCATAGCCTGTAACCACCACTTCATTTAACATGGGCGCGGCCATATCTGTTTTTGCTTCAAAACGGCTGCAGGGATTCTGATCCCAGTACTCCACCAGCCTTGGTGCACTGTAATCATTCAGCCGTTGAAAAATACCGGGGTCCACCACTTTTATATCTTCTTTGCGCAATACTACCGGTACAGGCACCACCATGGCAAAATCCTTGTTGTCTCCCTTAAAATCATTGTACATGGTAATTACATTGCGGTTACCTTCCCTTACTAAAATAACCTGGCTGGTTTTGTTTTTCAAACTGCCATCGGCCTTGCTTACATAAAACCCGCAAAAACTCATTAAGCCAAATGCGCAAAGCACCAGTGCTGCTGTTGTTACTGTTTTCATTTTCATAACTGTATTTTTTAAATGTTGAATTGAAGAACGGATCATTGAAATGAAGGCTTCACCAGTTTGCCCGCAACAGGCTTACCGGTTTTCCATTCAAACTGTTTTGCTTTAAATAAAAGGTCGAGCAACGGCACCAGTGGCTGTAAACAAACCATTACCCAAACAGGGGCGCCGTTTACAAATTTGAAAGTAGCCACATAAAAAGCCACCACGGCCACCAGTACGCTCCAAATGATTCTTGCCGTAAAATGATCGGGCGTTGTTTTGGGATCGGTGATCATAAAAAAGGAAAACAGCAAGAGGCTTCCCGTGCTGATGCTCTGTACAAAAAAATCAAGCGGCCAGCCGAGGTAAATGATCTGGCGTATAAAAAGCAAGGCGGCAAATGTGATCAAAAAAGCAAGACTGGTATCCAGTTTCTGCACACGGGTGGTAACAATAATTCCCAGGCAGCAAACACCAAATAATATCACCGCACTGCTGCCCCATTGCCCCGGGCTGAACCATGCCTTGCCTGTTAGTACAATACTGCATACAATCCCCACAGCAGAAGGATTAAAAATATGCTTGCCTTTTACCCGTATTAAAAACTTGGAAGCAACAGAGATGAATGCCGCCAGTGCTGCCACCCATACAAAATTTGTTTTAAGCAGCAGGCTTAGCCCGAAAGAAGAGATGATCACAGAAGGTATTGCATTTTTATAGCGTATCAAAAAAGGTATTTCCTTTTTGCCAAGCAACCATTCAAAACCGTATTGTGTTACCAAACTGGTGAAAAAATAAGTGGCATACAGCCACCATTCAGCTTCCCATTGCAGGTAAACAATTCCATAGCCTAAAAAAATACTTTGGAAGAGGATTTGAAAATAACGGGCGTCTTTAAAAAAGCGTGTCTGCATAACATTGGTTTTACCTCCGGATGTTTTCACGCAAAATTTTACACAGCCATCTTGTTAATTAATTGCAAAGCCACACAAAATAAATTTTTATGGAATTTCTGCTGTGGCCGCATCGCCGCCCATAAAAAAAGCTTGTATTAATCAGCAGGTCTTGTTATTTTACCTGTCCAATTTTAAGAATGAAAAAAGTTACAGCAATCGGCGGTATATTCTTCAAATGTAAAAACCCTCAGGCGCAGCAGCAATGGTATGCAAAACATTTAGGCATGGCAATGGACCAGTACGGTACCAGTTTTGAATGGCGCCATGCTGATGACGCCTCACAAAAAGGCTATACCGCATGGAGCATATTTGATGAAAACAGTGATTATTTTGGCGATGCGTCCCAGGAGTATATGATCAATTACAGGGTGGATGACCTGGAAGCACTGGTGAAACAGCTGAAAGAAGCAGGTGTAACCATTGTGGATGAAATGGAGATTTTTGAATACGGCAAGTTCATACACATACTCGACTGCGAAGGCAACCGGGTGGAGCTATGGGAAGCCAACGATGACCAGTATGGCAAAATGGCGAATGCAGTCACCAAATAAAATTCCAGGCACAAAAAAGAGAGATTGCATATACTGCAGCACCTGCTATAACAATAAAAATATTAATGCCAACACACTATAACCTTTTAAAAAAAATAAATGAAAAATGCCATCAGCTGGTTTGAAATTCCAACCATTAACATTAACAGGGCACAGCAATTTTATGAAACTATTTTAGGTATTACCATGACGGCCATTGATATGGAGAATATCAAAATGCGCATGTTCCCGCTCGATAACCCGATGGAGGGAATCGGGGGGGCGCTGGTAGACAGTGGCGGTTTTCATAAACCATCTCCGGCAGAAGGACCGCTTATTTACTTAAACGGCAATCCCGACTGCCAGCTTATTTTAAACAGGGTGGAAGCGGCGGGCGGAAAAATTTTAGTACCCAAAATGGAGATCAGTCCTGAGTACGGAGATATGGCCGTAATTATCGATACAGAAGGCAACCGCATTGCTTTTCATAATATTCCAAAATCAATGCAACAGTAACTATTCATCATCTTTAAAAAATAACACATGATCGCACTTTATATCATCGCCGGAATTATTGCACTGGTATTATTGCTCGGGCTTGTAATAAGCAAGGATCTTGAAGCCACCAGGGAAATTATCATCAGCAAACCCTGTGCAGAAGTCTTTAACTATATCAAATATTTAAAGAACCAGGATAACTTCAGTAAATGGGCCGCCATGGATCCTGGTATGAAAAAAGAATTTCGTGGCACCGATGCCTCACCGGGTTTTGTAAGCGCCTGGGAAGGCAATAAAAAAGTAGGTAAAGGTGAACAGGAAATCAAAAGTATCGAGGAGGGTAAAAAAATCGACTTCGAGATACGGTTTGAAAAACCATTTAAGTCTGTGGCACAGGCCACAATGACCACAACACCCGCAGGTGATAACGCCACAAAAGTGAGCTGGGGTTTTAAAAGCCAGATGACCTACCCCATGAATGTAATGAAACTTTTCATGAACATGAACAATGCCATTGGCAACGATTTCAGTACCGGGCTCAATAACCTGAAAACCCTGCTGGAAAAATAAAATCAGTTCTCAAAAAAAAAATAATGAAGTATAGCATCAATCATGCGCTTGAAATTTTAGAGAGAACGCCGGGCGTATTGCACTCATTGCTCAGCGGGTTAAGTGATGAATGGATAATGAACAATGAAGGCCCCGACACATTTTCTCCTTACGATGTGGTGGGACATTTGCTACATGGTGAGCAAACCGACTGGACAGCGAGGATAAAAATGATACTCCAATACGGCGACAGCAAACCATTTGAGCGCTGGGACCGCTTTGCGCAATACGAGCGCAGCAAGGGCAAAACATTGCAGCAACTGCTGGATGAATTTGCACTGGTAAGAGAAGAAAACATGGTTTGGTTCAAATCACTGCAGCTAACTGAAGAAGATTTTGAGCGCAAGGGCCAGCACCCGGTACTGGGCCCGGTAACACTTGGAAATCTTTTGGCAACCTGGGTAGCGCATGATCTTACCCATATTGCACAGGCAACCCGTGTAATGGCAAAACAATACAAAGATGAAATGGGGCCATGGCCCGGGTGTTTCCGTATTTTAAGTTTTTAAAAAACGCATATGCAATCAAAAGCAGCAACTGTTGACCAGTACCTGGCCGAATTGCCGGAAGACCGGCAAAAAGCCATGAATGAATTACGCAAGGTGATCAAAAAAAATATACCCAAAGGCTTCCAGGAATGTATGAGCTATGGTATGATCGGTTACGTGGTGCCGCACAGCAAATATCCTGCAGGTTATCATTGCGATCCCAAACTGCCTTTGCCATTTATAAATATCGCTTCCCAAAAAAATAATATCACGGTATACCATATGGGCATTTATGGCGATCCCAAACTCGAAAAATGGTTTGTGGATGCTTATACCAAACTCACCGGTAAAAAAGCAGATAAGGGCAAGAGCTGCCTCCGTTATAAAAAACCTGAGGACATCCCTTATAAACTCATTGGTGAACTTGTTTCAAAAATCACACCTGATCAATGGATCGAACGGTACGAAAAAGCATACAAAAACAATCTTAAAAAGAAATAAGCAGGATAAAAAAATAAAGGGTAACTGCTACATTACCCTTTACGTTTCAGAAAATTCTTATTTCCAGCCCTTGCTGTTATTCCTTATTTGCAATTGTAAATGCCCTGTTGAGGTGGAAACCCAGTGCAAACTGTCCGTCTTTCAGTTTTAAACTGCCGGTATTGCGTGCCAGCTGGTCAAATATGGAAGAGTTTTGCGTGTTGCCAATAAAGAATTCAAATACGTGGTTTCCGGTAGTGATCTCATACCCGATAGGAAGCAGGTCGGGTTTATACTGTATAATGTTACCGTTTTTATCCATCAGGTTTTCGTACATATTGAACTGCCTGGCGTATTCAAAAGTAACGGCTTTTTTGCTGCCCAGTTTATAACGTCCGCCCAAACCAAGGGAGAGCACATTATTACTGTTGTTAACTCCGTAAGGAACCAGGTTATAGTGGATCAAAGTTGGATTTAACTGTAAAGAAAGTTTATCAGAGAATTTGCGTGCAATCAGCAACTGGTGCATAAATGCATATTTATTCCATGCAAGGCCGCCATAATCAGCTTTGTCTTTACCGGCATCCACACTTGCCTGGCTTACCCAGCCCACGGTTACCGGTATATTCATTGCACCAGTTTGCTGGCGCAGCAGTTTAAATTTCACCCATCCTTCAAATTTTGAAGAACCAGCGGCAGCCAAACCTATATTACCCCATGCAGTAGGAGAATAATCCAAAGAGAGATAAGTATGTGCCACACCGGAATTCAGTCCGAACATCTGTGCAAAATTCTGGCCTTTTGTAGCATCATTGTTCCACAAATAGCTGAAGTGGTGAGCAATCCTGAACTGCAGGTTACCCTTGCTGATCAGTTCGGTGGTATGCTGGTTAATGAGACGTGTTGATTTAAAAGTTGCTTTTGCGTATTTAGGGGCTTTTTTTGCAGGCGCTTCTTCTGTAGTGGCTGCATCCTGGGCAAAAACACTCAATGAGAACACCCCGCTTATTGCCAGGAAAAATATTTTTTTCATACTGTTTGATTTAAATGTTGATCAATTTGTTTTTAGCGGTAATGGTTATTGGGGTTGTCCCTGGTTAAGCCATTCTTTAAAAATGTTCACGGTACAAGTGCTTAAACTCATGGCACCTCCGGGGTGACCGCTGTTGCCACCGCTGTTCACAATTGTTGTAAGCACATCTTTTTTAGCCACCAGTTTTGCATAATCCAGTGCCACTGCTATACCGCCATGGCAGGTTGCGCCTTTACAGGTAGTGTTATAGATAGGTGCAATTTTAGCTGTGTAGGTGATGGCTCCTGTAACAGTACATCCGCCAGCATCATCCAGGCCACCTTGTGCCACCCAGTTTTTAATAATGATTTTTTCATTGGCAGAAAATTCCACCACGCCTTGTCCTGGGTGATACCCGGTATACCTTGCCATTGAATCAAATTTGCTTTTACGAGCAAGGATGGCATCGTAAAAAACGGTATCGGCATGAGAGAACTGAATGGCACGTGTGGCGCCGTTATTATGACATCCGCAGGGGCCGGCCGTTACAATGGGCACCACTTCGCCACGGAAGGAAACTTTAGGCAATGCAAGAATATCTTCTTTGTTATTGTAGCAGGAGGCAATGATCAATATTGCTGTTCCCAGTACTGCCAGTAATTTTATTTTATTGTTCATAAACTGAAGTTTAGTAGTTAAAAATTGGTGGGCTGATTATTTTTTAGTGATGATATTTCCGGTTTTCCTGTATTTGAAAATGCCCACATTGTTTTGTCCGTATTTCCATACGTCTGGTATATTGGGATCTGCGAAGTACCATGCTTTGATCAGCGCTATTTCAGAAGCTTTCAGGCCACCATCGCCATAAGCCATATCGCCCTGTTGTGAAGTTGCATACACACCGGTGCGTGGATTGGCAAGCAATAAGGTGGAGTCAATTCTTGTAACAAGCGAACTTGTAGCATTGAGGTAATCTCCTTTTACATAGAATTTATTACCAGCACCATCTGTATACGCAACTGATGAGTTGGCACGGAGTGACTTGGGATAGAACACATCCAGCAGGATGTCATCATAATTATTCAGCGGACCGCGTGTGCTGGATGCAGACACCGGTGTGCTTACAGTTTTGTAAGGCCTGAAGCTGGCATAGGCCAGTGTATCAGAATAGAATTTCCTTACACTGTCTTTATAAGCACCCCATACCTGGTTGCGTAAAGAAACGTTGGAAAGCTGGCAATAGAGGGTAGGAACACCAGTTGATGGATTAATATAAGTGTATGTGGTGGTATCTCCAGCTGCAAATGATCCCAGCAAGCCTTTACGTGCCCAGCCACCTGTTGCAGTTGCCTGGTTGTGGCAGTTAGCAGAACCACATCCGTCAACAATGATCCTGATGGCAGCAGGCCTGAAGTCTTTCAGGTCGGGCTGAACTTTTGCACCATTGCGGATCCAGTTATAAATAACAATTTTATCACTGTTGCTCATTTCGTGGTTAGAGCTTACTGGAGGCATTGCCTTATCAAAATTGTTGGTGGTAAGGTATTCCCATAATTTACTTCCTTCGGGATTGCCTGGTGTTACATACTGGAGGATATCATTGTAGGTGAAAATTTTTGGGTTGATCGGACCGCCATGGCAGTTAGATGTACCACAGTATTCTTTAATGATGGTTTGCACACCCCTCACTCTTATTACATCATTCACATCAGCCTTGGTGGGATCGCTGGTGCCAATCAGTGTGGTGTCATAATAAGAGGCAAAAACAGCAGAATCAGGAACGCCTTTCAGCGACCTGTCCAGGTTGGTCACAACATCACCCACTTTTGTACATTGAATTACAGAAAGCACTGTTACTGCTGCTGCAATTACCATCAGGGCGGCTTTTGTGGTTGTCATTTTTTTCATAAAATTCATTTTAGCTTTAATAAAATCTACCTGCACTTAGTTGTTGGTTAATTTTTAGGGTATAAAAGTAGTTGCAGCAGGCATGACATTTCTATGACATACCTCATGTTTAATTCTGATGTTACTCACCCGCATTTTTGATTCATTTCAGTTTTGGCACCTGCCTGATATATATCAGCTACCCAACTGCGACTGCTCATATAAACAGTTTGCAGAGCTTAATAAACTTGTGTTGTAACATTAAAGCGCATTCTTAAAAAACACATAACTATATGGGAGACAACAACAACCAACAAAGCAACAAATCCCGCCGCTGGTTTTTGTCATTATTCGTAAACGGGAATGAGAAAAACGATTCTGCAGAAAAAGTAAAAATGCTTACTGCCGATGGCAAGCTGGTGGAAATTGACAAAGCAGCTTTTGAAAATGCAAAAAGACAAAAAGCTGACAATAAAATGATACTGGACTGGATGAAAAACCCCAGCAAAGAATTTTAATTAACTACTTAATAAACCTGAAATATGAAACAGGAAGAAATTGATATTATAAATGAGAACAGCAGGCGGAGTTTTTTAAAGACCGCAGCTGTTGCAGCGGTTGCCACTGCTGCATGCGGCAGCTTAACATGCTCCTGCTCTTCTAAAAAACCGGCGGTAGCTGAAAAGGTGAAGTTGCTTTCTCCCGATGGTGAAATTGTGGAGATCGATTCATCTTACCTCAACCACCAGGAGCACATGGCCATTGTTTCCAAACTGGAAGCAAGAGAAGGCATTGCCGGTAAAAAGTTTGTAATGGTGGTGGATCTTGCCCGTTGCAAAAACGCACGCAAATGCATAGCCGCCTGTCAAAAATGGCACTATCGTCCCGAAGATAAAGAATGGCTTACGGTAAAACTGATGAAAGACAGTGATAAAGGCGCCCCTTACTGGTTTCCCAAACAATGCTTTCACTGCGATAACCCGCCCTGCGTAAAAGTTTGCCCGGTGGATGCCACCTTTAAAAGAACCGACGGACTGGTGCTGATAGATAACGAACGCTGTATTGGATGTAAATTCTGTATGGCTGCCTGTCCTTATTCAACAAGGGTATTCAACTGGAACGAACCTGAAATGCCAACCGATATCAGGAGCCTGGTGGATAATCCTGAAACCAATATTCCTGCTAAAATAGGTACTGTTGAGAAATGTGATTTCTGCCCCGACAGGTCACGTGAAGGACTGCTGCCCCCTTGCGTGGAAGCCTGCCCCAACGGTGTATTTTATTTTGGCGATGAAAACGAAGACACCGTTACCAATGGTGAAGAAACCGTAAGCTTCTCCCAGTTAATTAAAGACAGGGCCGCTTACCGTTTTATGGAAGAGCTGGGCACCAAACCAAGGGTATATTACCTGCCGCCTAAAGACCGCCAGTTCCCTGTGGAAAGAGGTTATGAAAACCTGCCCGATAATTTAAAGGCAAGGTTTAAAGACATTATGGAACCCGGTGCAAAAAAATCATAATGCAAGCAAAGTAATTATCACTAACTGAATTTAATTTTTATGGAACTTAATTCATATCAACAGGAAGCCTTCAACTACCAGCGGCCCAGCATAGAAAAGTTTGGAAAACTCAACTGGTTTTTTACCATTTTGTTTGTATGCTTTATCGCAGTGGGCGGTTATGCGTTGTACCTGCAAATTGCAAAAGGCCATGGCGTAACAGGTATGCGTGACAATGTGGTTTGGGGCCTCTTTATTGTAAACTTCATTTTCTTTATCGGCCTCAGTTATGCCGGCGCCATCATTGCCGGCGTATTGCACCTGCTGAAAGTGCCCTGGGGCAAACCCATTATAAGGCTGGCGCAGATGATGACTGTTATCTCTGTGATTGTAGGGCCGATATTCATTTTATTATGTGTGGGAAGGTTTGACAGGTTATGGCACCTGTTTGTGTATCCCAGGATACAATCTCCCATGACATGGGATGTAATGGCCGTGGTTACTTTTTTTGCAGGCAGTGTGCTGTTCCTGTACCTGGCACTGATAAAAGACCTGGCTGTTTACCGCGATGCCAAACTCAATGTGCCCAAATGGAAACAATGGCTATATAAATTTTTAGCCATTGGTTACCGCGGCGCTGCCAGCCAGAAAAGGCATATCATCATTTCGCAAAACCTGCTGGCAATAATTATGATACCATTATCTATCATCGTTGCCTCCATCCTTTCGTGGATATTTGGTATGACCTTAAGACCCGGATGGCACAGCACCATCTTTGGACCCTACTTTGTACTGGGTGCATTGTATTCCGGCTGCGGTGTGTTAATTGTTGCCATGTGGGTGTACCGTAAAATGTACAAACTCGACCAGTATATCACCGACAGGCATTTCAGGAATATGGGTTATGTAATGATGCTGCTGGCTGCCGGTTATGGTTACTTCACCTTCTCTGAATACTTCACCAGCTGGTTTGGTTCAGAAAAATGGGACAGTGAAGTAATAGACAAACTGTTCAATCCAAAACAATATGGCTGGTGGACCTTATTTGCCAATGGCGCCGGTATTTTACTGCCAATTCTTGTAGTGGCCATTCCCAAACTGCGCAAAACAGGTTTAATTACCCTTGCTTCCTTTATTATGGTAATGGCATTGTGGGTAAAACGTTATCTCATCATTGTACCCACACTGGAAACACCCGCATTACCCATGCAGGATACCAGGATAGAATATGTGAAGTACAGTGCCACATGGCCCGAATGGGCACTCACTTTTGCCGGTGTGGCCACCTTCCTTTTATTCTTTACACTCATTGCAAAGTTTGTTACGGTTGTGCCTGTAACAGGGCTTGAAGACCTGCACCTGCATCATGGCCAGTTTCATCCCGGTGAAGCTGCAGTAGCAAAAAATGAAACCGTTCAACCTGCTTAAAAGATATTGTATGAAAAAGATCAAAACATTTTCAATAAAAAACAGCTGCAGCAAATACTTTTTAGCAGCTATGCTGCTGTTGCCTGCCGGTATAATGGCGCAAACCGACACCGCAAAAACCGATACTGCAAAAGCAGCGGCAGTCCCGGCAGCAGAACAGCCTGCAGCAGAAGCGCCTGAACTCATTTCTCCTTCACTTACATTTTCATGCGTGCAAAAAGGCGACAATACCATTGACCTGAATGCCGCCCTTAAAACAAAAATCAAGGGAAGTTTTATAAAATTACCGCATTTAAAAGTTAAATTTATAGAGGTAAATGGTGATGCGGAAAAAGAACTGGGCTATGCCATTACCAACAGCGAGGGCAAGGCAAGCTTTACGGTGAAAGACAGTGTTGCCACCGATGCGGAAGGCAAAGTTCATTTTAAAGCACAGTTTGCCGGAAACAAGGCAATGGAAACTGCCGAAGAAGAAGTAACCGTTAAACGTGCCAGGCTTGAAATAACACCGGTTAAAGAAGATTCGGTATTATCCGTTAAAGTAAGGCTGATTGAAATAGTGAACGGAAAAGAAACCCCTGTAAAGGAAACAGAAGTGGGCGTATTTGTAAAACGGTCTTTCCTGCCTTTGAAAATAGGGGCAGCCACCACCGATGAAAATGGCGAAGCTGCTGTGGAAGTCCCCAATAATTTACCCGGCGATCCTAAAGGAAATATCACCCTCCTGGCAAAACTGGATGACAATGAAACCTATGGCAACCTCGAATCCGGCGCCGTGCAGCAATGGGGTGTTCCGGTATCTGCGGTAATTAAAGAACAGCCAAGATCATTGTGGAGCCCCCACCCACCCCTGTGGATGCTGATTACATTCATTGTTTTAATGAGCGTTGTTTGGGGACACTTTTTTGTAATTGTTTACCAGCTGGGGCGCTTAAGAAAAGAAGAACCGCATGCAGCCGTTTAAAGCATTTTATCATCTATTTATTAATAAACAAAAACAACAATGAAAATGAAAAAACTGATAATGTTAGCCAGCGGGCTGGTAGTTATTGGATTATTTGCATTTACATCAGCCAACCAGCAACCCTGGAACGTGCCTGATGCGGCCAAGAACAAAGCGAATCCCCTGAAAGGCGATGCAGCTTCCGTAGCTAAAGGTAAAGACCTTTTTAACCAGCACTGCAAATCATGCCATGGAGCAAAAGGCAAGGGCGATGGTCCTAAAGCAGCCCAGTTAGACACTGAATGCGGCGATTTTACAAAAGCAGCTTTCCAGTCACAAACTGACGGTTCTTTGTTTTACAAAACATCTGAAGGACGTAAAGACATGCCTTCTTACAAAAAGAAAATACCCGATGCAAATGATATTTGGGCTGTAGTAAACTATTTACGCACACTGAAATAATTTCTCATTTGGTAGTGAAGAGGGCCGCCCTGGTGGGCGGCCCTCTTGTTTTATACAGCAGTTTCGCTGAGTATATGATCCATTCTTGCCTTTACATCTTCATACGTGGTAAACCCACGGGCCAGCAGGTAAAATTTTGTTTCGCCGGTTTGCAGCAACACCGTGGGAAAACCGGTAACCTGCAGTTGCTTGCACAAAGCAAATTCATAATAAGCCTTCTCTTTGTATTCCGTGCTTTTCAGTTTGCCGTAAAAATCTTCCGCATCCACTGCATATTCCTCCAGCAGGTGACGGTACGCTTCATCATCATCCAGGTCCCTTCCTTCATAATTAAGCGCATATTGCAGGGAAGATGCAAAGTCCAGTTGCTTTTCCGGGTACAGTTCTTTAAAAATACAAAGTGCAATGGCTGGTTTTTCGCTGTTCATCACCCAGTCGCTCTTATCGGGGTTGAATACATGCCATAAAAAATCTTCGCCAAACTGTATCCCGGTCATTTCTTCCACACGCTTGTAAGCGCCCTGTATGTATGGGCCGATTTTTTCAATCGGCATTTCACTTTCTCCAATCATCATGCCTCCGCTGAAAACTTCCACCTCCAGTTTATCAGCATATTCACCGGCAATTTTTTTCATCACCAGGCTAAAGCCGTAACACCAGCCGCAGTAAGCATCGTAACAATAGATCAGTAAAGGTTTCATGGTAATTATTTTTTTCTTTTCACCTTGTCAAAACTTTCATCATAATCTTCCCGGATCGTTCCCATCATCCTGTCCCAGAATAAAAAATACAAACCATAGTTGCCTTTAAAATACTGGTGGTGCTGGTTATGGCTGACAGAGGTGTTGACCCATTTGCCCAGCCAGTGTCTGCTAAAACTCTTGGGGTACAGCTCCCAGCCCAAATGACCGTACACATTATAAATGATCATGAATAAAAAAAAGAAGAGCAAATGAAAAAGATGTACCGGCATTGTAAAAACAAAAATCAAAAATATGCCCGATTCCACTACGGCCTCCAGCGGGTGAAATGCATAAGCGGCAAACGGACTGGGATTGGTGGATTTATGATGAACGAGGTGCACCCACCTGAATATTTTTGGGTGATGCATCAGCCGGTGTGCCCAGTAAAAATATGTATCGTGTATAATGGCCATTAAAGGAAACGCCAGTACAAAATAAAGCATGCTGTGCTGGTGGATGTCTTTATAAAAAAAAGTATGCCTGGCTATCTCCGGTGTATTTAAAATGATGGTGGGTATAAAAGCTAAGATCAATATCGAGAGTAAAGAGAAAAAAATTTCCCTTGCATAATCGCCCAGCCTGGGGAACCGTTGCTGAATTTTTTTAGCCGCAATGATCCGGCGCAATAAAACATAGCAAAGTAAAAATGCAATACCCGACAGCAATAAGTAACGGCTGCCGATAATACCTGCGTTTCTGAAAAAAGCGTTCCAGTTCATGTTATTTATTAATGTGCTTCCAGCCAGTTATCGCCTGTTCCCACTTCCGCGTCTGTTGGCACACCATGCGGCAGGGCCAGTGCGGTTTGCATACAATCCAGTATCACGGGTTTGATTATTTCTATCTCATCCTTGTGTGCATCAAACACCAGTTCATCATGCACCTGCAGCAGCATCTTGCTTTTGAAATTATGTTGTTTGAATGCCGCATGAATTTTTATCATGGCCAGTTTGATCATATCGGCTGCTGTTCCCTGTATGGGTGAGTTGATGGCGTTACGCTCTGCAAAACCACGCACGGTAAAGTTGGCGCTGTTAATATCACGCAACCAGCGTTTGCGACCCATCAGCGTTTCAACATACCCTGTTTCCTTTGCAAAATTGATGGTATCATCCATATATTTTTGAATGAGCGGAAACTCTTTTTTATAATTATCAATGATTTCTTTAGCCTCGGCCCTCGGTATGCCTAAATTTTCTGCCAGGCCAAATGCGCCCTGCCCGTAAATGATGCCAAAGTTCACGCTCTTGGCCTTGTAACGCATTTCTTTTGTTACAGCACTCTCCTCCACGTTAAACACTTTTGCTGCGGTGGCTGTATGGATATCTTTTCCTGTTTTAAAAGCATTGCACATATTTTCATCGCCACTGATGGCAGCCACAATACGCAGTTCAATTTGCGAATAGTCGGCCGAAACCAGCACATGATCCTTATCTCTTGGAATAAATGCCTTTCTTATTTCCTTGCCGCGTTCGGTACGCACCGGTATATTCTGCAGGTTGGGGTTATTGCTGCTCAGCCTTCCTGTTACAGCCACCGCCTGTGCATAAGAGGTATGCACGCGACCTGTTTTTTTATTGATCATCAGCGGCAGCGCATCCACATAAGTTGATTTGAGTTTGGTGTATTCCCTGAAAATTAAAATATCATCTACAATTTTATTTTTTGCGGCCAGCTTCAGCAGCACATCTTCGCCGGTGGCATACTGGCCCGTTTTTGTTTTTTTCGCTTTCGGGTCCAGCTGCAGTTTTTCAAACAATACTTCGCCCAGTTGTTTGGGACTGGCAAGATTAAAACGCACCCCAGCCTGTTTGTATACGCTCTCTTCTGCAATTTTTGCCTCTGCTTCCAGTTGTTTGCTGTAATCGTTCAAAAACCCTTCATCAATACGTAGGCCTTCAAACTCCATATCCGTCAGCACTTTTACCAGCGGGTTTTCCACTTCGTAAAAAACTTTTTCTACTGCCTTTGCTTTCAATTGCGGAAGGAAAATATTTTTCAGCTGCAAAGTAATGTCTGCATCCTCAGCTGCATAATCTTTTATTTTTTCCAGTTCCACATCACGCATGCTGCCTTGCTTGCCCTTGGCAGTTTTTTTTCCAATCAGTTCTTCAATATGCACAGGCTCGTATCCTAAATATTTTGCACTCAGTGCATCCATACCGCGTTTGCCATCGGGTTCAATTACATAATGCGCCAGCATGGTATCGAAAATGGTACCGGCAAATTCAAAGCCATACCATTTCAGCATCAGCATATCGTATTTTAAATTCTGGCCCACCCAAATTTTGCTGTCATCATCAAACAGTGGTTTGAACCGGTTGAGCAGTGCAATGCATGCGTTTTTTTCTGCCGGGCAGGGAACATAATACGCTTCACCGGGGATGAATGAAAAACTCAGTCCCACCAGTTCTGCATCATTGGCATCAATACCGGTGGTTTCGGTGTCGAAGCAAATTTCTTTTTGGATTTTTAGTTGATTGGTTAACTGGTTAATTAGTTCTGCAGTGTCGCAGAGAATATAGTTGTGGGAGGTATTATGAATGTTTTTTTCAACCGGTAACACAGTATCATCTTCATTATCTGCCGCAACAGGATTTGTTGTTTCTTTTGCCGGCTGGGGAGCTGGTTCAATAATATTTCCAAACAGGTCCATTTGTACATTGGCTGTTTCTTTTAAGCCGCCGTCAGGATTTGTAACCGCTGACGGGGCATCCGTTGGAATATCTTCTCCCAGCAAACGCTTGCCCAGTGTTTTAAACTCCAGCTCGGCAAAAATTTCACGCAAGGCCTCCTTATTCATCTCCTTAATACGGAAGTTCTCTTCATGAAACTCCACCGGAACATTGGTAATGATGGTGGCCAGTTTTTTACTCATGATGGCGAGGTCTTTGCCCGCAACAATTTTTTCACCCAGCTTGCCCTTGATATTTGCTGCATTTTCAAGTACATTTTCAAGCGAACCGTATTCCTTTAATAATTTGGCCGCAGTTTTTTCGCCCACCCCGGGAATACCGGGAATATTATCCACCGCATCCCCCATCATTCCCAAAATATCAATCACCTGCTCCACTTTTTCAATATCCCATTTTTCACAGACCTCTTTGGGGCCTAAAATTTCATAGGCATTTCCCTGGTAGGGTGGTTTATAAATTTTAATGTTTTCACTAACCAGCTGGCCATAGTCTTTATCAGGTGTTACCATAAAAACTTCATAACCTTCTTTCTCTGCCTGTTTGGCCAGTGCACCAATCACATCATCGGCTTCGTATCCATCAATACCAATTACAGGAATATTGAACCCTTCAATTATTTTTTTGATATCAGGTACAGCGGCAGAAATATCTTCAGGTGTTTCCTGGCGGTTGGCTTTATAATCTGCAAAATCAGTATGCCGTTCGGTGGCTGCGCTGGTATCAAAACATACGGCCATATGGGTGGGCTGCTGGTTTTTTATCAGCTCAAGCAGGGTATTGGTAAAGCCAAACTGTGCATTGGTGTTGCGGCCTTTGCTGGTAATACGCGGGTTTCGTATCAATGCGTAATAGGCCCTGAAAACAAGGGCGAAAGCATCGAGCAGGAATAGTTTCTTTTGCATGGCATAAAAGTAAAACAAAAAGCGCTTGTTTGCCGGTGATGCTTTTATTGAGTGATCGCCCCGCTCTTCCCTTCCAGCCGGTCGCATTGCTGCACACTGCCCAGCCGGAATTTAAACGGGATCTTTGTAATCTTTTCAAACTGTATTTCCTTTTTACAGAAAAAACCCAAATGGTTACTGTAATAATCTGCCGCAATTACAGGAAGACTTGTGAAAGATGCGCTAAAAGAAATATTGATGCGCTTATCATATACAATTAGGGTGGTGTGATGCAGTGCTGGCATGGCTTGTTTATAATAAAACAACACAGGTAATTCAGGAGAAAAACCCGGTTTTTTTTGACAGAAGCTGCGGCCTGCCACAAAAACCATGCAAAAGAATAAAATTTTAACTTTTCCGTTCATTAAAGAACAAGTTTGTGAGTAAATTTACGCCGGAATTGAGGGAAAAGATTTGAAGCGGCATAGAAAATTAATCATTAAAAGGAAGATTTTTCAGGGCACTTATGGCTTTAAGTCAGGGACTATACCAAAAACAATTACAGAAACTGTCGCCACAGCAAATTCAGCTGATGAAACTGCTGCAGGTACCTACCGCCCTGCTGGAAGACCGGATCAAGGAGGAAATGGAAGAGAATCCGGCACTGGAGGAAACCGAAGAAGGACACCTGGATGAATACAGCGAGGCCAATGATGAATTTAAGGACGGGGACGAGGAAGATTTTGAAAAAGACGGCAGCGAGGATGATTATGATAATATCGACATCAGCGAATATGTGAGTGAAGGCGATGATGATATTGCCGACTATAAATTAAGGGATGATAATTACCCCGAGGCAGACGACAGCAAAGTAATACCACATAAAGTGGAAACCGGTTTTAACGAACTGATGCTGGAGCAGCTGGGCCAGTTAAACCTGGATGATCACAAACAGGCGGTGGCCGAACAGATCATTGGCAACCTGGATGATGACGGTTACCTGCGAAGGGAAATATCGTCCATCGTGGATGACCTGGCTTTCAGGCAAAATATCATTACTTCCGAAGAAGAAGTGGCCGAGCTGGTATTGCAGATACAGCAGTTTGACCCGCCCGGCATTTGTGCCCGCAACCTGCAGGAATGTTTATTGCTGCAGCTGGAACGCAAAATGGATGAAGGCAAGCACGTGGAAATGGCCATACGTGTGCTGGAAAAATACTTCGACGAGTTTACCAAAAAACATTACGAAAAAATACAGCGGGGGCTGGGACTCACAGATGAACAGCTAAAAGAAGTGATCAACCAGATTGTAAAGCTGAACCCCAAACCTGCAGGCAGCGTGGGCGACAGCAGCCGTTCGGAAAGTTATGTGGTACCCGACTTTTTTATTTTCAACAATGCCGGTAAACTGGAGCTGACACTGAACAGTAAAAACGCCCCCGACCTGCGCATCAGCGAAGGTTACCGCGATATGCTGAAAGATTATGAAAAAGGCAGCAAAAAAGACACGCGCCAGAAAGAAGCCGTGCTGTTCATCAAACAAAAAATAGATGCGGCCAAATGGTTCATCGATGCCATTAAGCAGCGCCAGCATACGCTCATCTCCACCATGGAAGCCATTATGGATTACCAGCGTGATTTTTTTATCACCGGTGATGAAACTGAGCTGCGGCCCATGATATTAAAGGATATTGCCGAAGCAACCGGGCTGGATATATCCACCGTAAGCCGCGTGGCCAACAGCAAATTTGTACAAACAGAATTTGGAACCTACCGCCTTAAATTTTTCTTCAGCGAAAGCTTACAAACAGAAAGCGGTGAAGAAGTGAGTACAAGAGAAGTTAAAAAAATATTGAGTGATCTTATTGAGGGTGAAAGCAAAAAGCACCCGCTGAGTGATGAACGCCTCACGGAACTTTTACAGGAAAAAGGTTACAATATTGCCCGCCGCACCGTTGCCAAGTACCGGGAGCAATTAAATATTCCGGTGGCAAGATTAAGGAAAGAATTATGATGACACATGAAGGACGACAGACAACGGACGACCGGCAACTGACAACAGACAACGGTCAGCCTGCTGCAATCATTCCAATGCATTATGGCCGCTGGTCGCTGCCCGCTATCTTTGCCCGCCTGTTCTCTTATGTTTTTCACCCCCTGTTTGTGCCGCTATACGTGGTGTATTTTCTTTTGTTCATCCATCCTTCCTATGCGGCCGGCTTCGATTACCGCTACAAGGTGCAGGCCATAATGATTGTGGCACTGAACGCGGTTTTCTTTCCTTTGTTTTCGGTATTGCTTTTAAAAGGACTGGGATTTTTACAATCTATTTTCCTGCATACGCAAAAAGACCGCATCATTCCCTATATAGCCAGTGGTATTTTCTTTTTCTGGACCTGGCATGTATTCCGCCAGCAATCACAATACCATCCTATTTTCTCTTCTTTCTTTTTTGGAGTGCTGTTAACATCATCCGCAGCCCTGCTTGCCAATATTTATTTTAAGATCAGCATGCACGCCATGGGCATGGGCGGTGTGATTGGTTTGTTTTTGGTGATCATGGTGTACAATACCATGCTGATGACATGGCCGCTGGGCCTTGCTTTTTTAATTGCGGGTATTGTTTGCACTTCACGCCTTATTCTTAATGACCATACTTCCAAAGATATTTACCTCGGATTTTTATTAGGTGCATTTTGCCAGTTTGCGGCAGCTTACATCATGCTATAAAAAAGAATCCCCCGCCTGTTACAGCGGGGTATCTTTTCCTGTCGTGCCTAACAATAAAACTTTACATGCGGCTGTTGTTTAAGCCTTGCTGTTTAATATTTTTGAGTGGGTGATATATTTTTTTGCGGGGTTGTATAAAAACACGCAGCTGCCTCCCTTAATAACATCGATCAGTTGTTTACTGATATTTTCCGGTATGGCCGGGCAACCATGGCTCCTGCCCAGATATCCGTTTTGCCTGATGAAATTTTCATTTACATAATCAGCACCATGCATTACAATGGCACGTTGCATGGCATTGTCGTTAATACCTTTTCGCAGCCCTGCAGTTTTAATGAGTAACCATTATTGCCAATATAAGTGCCGGCGGTAACAAAAAAACCAAGGCTTGTTTTTAATGAAGACGGTGCATTTGAAAAATCGTTTGCATAAACCAGTCCTGAGTTACGGCCATGCGCTGCCAGGGAATGAAACAGCACTTTTCCATCGCTCATATCCAGTACAAACAGTCTTTTTTGGGTAGACGGAAGGCTGTAATCCACAATGGTGAGCACGGTTGTTTTGAGGAGCCTGCCGGTTTCCATCAGCCTTGCATAGCCCTTCATGGCAAAGTCAAATGCTTCTTTGGATAAACCCGCTGCGGTTAAATTCCATGTGGTATAACAATCTGAATTTTCGGAAACTGCCGGTGCTGCAGTATGCACAGCCGGTATGTTCATTTTGTTTTCTGCAACAGGAGCGGACGTACTTGCCATAAGGAGCGGCAATGCTAATGCAGCTGTTACGATACGGTTTAATCTCATTCTTGTTGGGTTTTCAGTTGGATACATGACCAGTTGAGTCACTATTATAAATCGTTGCAAATGACATTTTTATTGTGCCATGCACCCCCCTGAAAAAGATTTATTTTTAAGGTATATGAAACCACGTATTTATACCCCGTGGCAACCCTGTGATTAACAGTAATTATACATTTCCATATTCCGGAATACTCCGATAAGGGCTGCGGCTGGTATCATAGCACACATTTGCTGCAAAAAATATATGTACAATCCGGCATTAAAAAATGTACCTTTTCGCTGGCAACCGGCACTGCTTTTTACACGATTAGTTTACCGATCAAACAATTGTTTTGTTAACTCCGGAAGAACTGAATGCATATATAAGGGGATGCGCCCTTAACGAAAGGGAGAGTCAGAAAAAACTTTACCACTCTTTCTATGGATATGCCATGTCTGTTTGTGACCGCTACACCAGCCGGGATGAAGACGTTTCCGAAATTTTAAACGACGGCTTTTTAAAAGTGTTCAAGGAAATTCACCAGTTTAAGCCGGCCTATGCCGATGTGGTGAGTTCTTTTAAAGGATGGCTGCGCAAAATAATGGTGTATACCGCCATTGACCACTTCAGGAAAAACCAGAAACACAAAAATGTTTCTGAACCCGACACAGCCATCATTCACTTATCGGCCGTTGAAGAGACTCCCATTGAAAAAATATCTTACGACGAGATCATACGCCTGATACAGGAACTTTCGCCGGCATACAGAACGGTGCTCAACATGTTCATTTTAGATGGCTTCAGCCATGAAGAGATATCGGTGCAGCTGGGTATTTCGGTGGGCACATCAAAATCCAACCTTGCAAAAGCACGCAAACAGTTACAGAAAATCTTATACCGTGAAAATATAACCCAAATTGCCAAAAATGCAGGATAACGAATTAGATAAACTGATCAATGATGCCGCTAACCAGCATCACCCGCCTTACGATGATGAGGCCTGGGGAAAAATGCTGGTGCTGCTGGATAAACACCTGCCGCAAAAAAAAGACAGGCGCAGGCCCGCAGCATTCTGGCTGTTGTTCTTATTACTGGGAGGCGCTGTTACACTGGGCGTTTTACAGCCCTGGAATAAAAACAAAAACGGTAACAGCAGCGCTGTTGCCAAAATTGAAAGCAGCAGTTCAGCCCAAAACACAACAGCGCCGCAAATAAAAGAAAATGGGGCAGCAACACCCAATAGTGCAAGTACCACTAACAGCACTCATACGGTTGCCCTGCCTGCAACTGAAAACAATACAAGTAAAGGCAGCAGCGCAATACCACAAACAAATACAGGTACCAGTAAGCCTGCAGCAAATAACAGTTTTGTAAATGGCGAAGCGTTTGTGCGCACAAACAAAAATATTTCAGCACGTAACAGCAGACCTGTTATAAAAGTACAGCGCCCCGTAACTGCTGCTGATGATGAAGCAACCATTACTGCAACTGCTGCCGGTAAGGAAAAGAAAACATCTTCCAAAACAAAAACAACTGTTAAGCCGGCCGCCGCTGAAGAAGATGACAATAAAAATGTAACTGCGGCAGTAACAGCTGCACCGCAGGCAACACTGCAGACTGCAGATGAAAAAACCACAGCGGTAACAGCAAAACAAAATAGTCAGCAGTTACAAAAAGATTCTGCTGCCAGGCAACCTGCAACAGTCACCGCAGTAACCAGCAGCAAACCTAAAAAAGACCGCGGCTTTGCCGGCAATTTTGCGCTAACCTTTTCTACCGGTGCCGACCTCAGCTTTATCGATCTTAAAAACCCGGGTAAGGTAAAATTGTTTTATGGTGCCGGGGCTGCATACACCATTGGCAAACATTTAAAAGTAAGCAGTGGTTTTTATGTTTCTAAAAAAGTGTATTACGCCGAACCTTACCAGTATAAATTTCCCAATGGCGTGGCATACCCGCATCTTACAGGTATAGATGCCAGCTGCAACGTGTACGAAATACCTGTGAGCCTTTCTTACAACTTTGCGCAGCATAAAAACCATAACTGGTTTGCAGGGGCAGGACTTTCTTCCTTCCTCATGAAAAAAGAATATTACAATTACCAGTACCAAACACCCACCGGTCAAACTTATTCTTATGCCAGGACCATTACCGATGAGAATAAACATTATTTCTCTGTAGTTACATTGTCGGGCGGTTACCAGTACACACTTAACAAACATATTGCCCTGGTAGCAGAGCCGTACCTGAAACTACCATTGGCGGGTGTGGGTGCGGGCAAAATAAAACTGAACAGTTCGGGCATATTGCTTACCGCAGCAATAAAGCCATTTGCAAGAAATAAAAAATAATACTTCTTCATTTCAGTTATAAAAAGAAGGGCCCCCGTTAAAGGAGGCCTTTCTTGCTTTGCAGCATTTATACAAATTGGACAAGCCATGCGGGGCAACACACATTACATCATTCCTGAAGCAATAACAGCTTCATCGCTTTTAAACAACCGTATTGGTTATTTCTTTTTATCCCTGAACAATACAAAATTTCTTGCGATGGTAAAACCCCAGCGGTACTGGCCCTTACCCCAGGATGAAAATGTGCGTGGAATAAAACGGTTCTCTAAAATATTGGTGGCATTGGTAAAGTTCAGGTGGAAGAGATGCCCCGGTGTAAGTATCTCCACGCCTATGCCAAAAATATCATACCGGTCTTCATCATAAAAACCTGCATATTGCGATTTCAATGCCTTCTCAGATGATGCCGAACGGAAAGGGTGGAAATAATCGGCCACCAGTACAAATTTTTTGCTTAGCGGAATTCTTGCGCCGGCACCCAGTGCAAACATGCCTTTCTGGTCGTTTGTTACCACGTAGTTGGTATGCACGTAGGTGGGACTTAATTGCAGGCTGATCTTACCAAAACGTCTTGCCACCATCAGCTGCAGCAGCTGGCTCATCCTGTCGGAAAAATTGGAAAAATGATTTTCTTTTATGGCAAGCTGTGCCGCGGTTTTATTGGTATCGGCCTCCATAGTACATATAACAAGGTTGGCATAAGCAGTAACTGATAAAGGTTTTTTGCTGTTACCATCTTCCTGTTTCATAAACTGGTACTTGATACCTGTTTCATATAATTGCTGCAGGTTTCCACCGCCACGCACCCTTGTAACCACCAGGTTCAGCTTATCTGTAAGTCCGGCCTGGAAAGCGATCTTTACATCCGCGGCATTATCCAGTCCGAAAAAACGCTTGATGCCCCCATTCTTGCCGGCCACATCGCCAAAATTATGTATCACTTTAAATTCCAGTATGCCTTTGTGCAGTACTTCCACTGTATTGGCATTAATGAGTTTTTGCGAGTAAAAAACCGGTGTAATTGTTTTAGTGGCTTTTGCATCTGCATCCATCGAGCTCATGAGTTTTGCCACAGATGTATCATTCTGCGCCAGGGCCGTTATACTGAGCAATAAAAGGGGCAACAAAAAAAATTTTTGCATAGTGTTAGTTTTTTTATTGCATTATCGGATTAAACTGCGGGCAGGTTGCCCTTTAAAAAAGGGAATAAATGTATAAATTACACCGGCCGCATTTCCTGCTTAACATGAAAAGAAAATTGTTGTCTGATATTTCAGCAAGCTCCATGCAGGTTATTATTAACCAGCTTTGCGGACTGCTGGTGTTTTATATACTCTCCACGCAGCTTACAAAAAATTCGTTTGGGGAACTAAACTGGACACTGGCGGTGATGCTGACGGTATTCAGCATCCTCTCGTTTGGCATTGACCAGGTGATGGTAAAAAAAATTGCCGGGGAAGAAAACAGTCATGCCACACTGGCTGCATACAGCATGCACGTGATAGTGACCGGTTTGTTGTTTTATCTTTTAATGACAGTCGTGTATTTTATTTTCCCGGCATTCTTCAGCATACACAATTTTTTACTGCTGCTGGGTGCCGGAAAAGTATTGCTTTTCTTTTCATCGCCCTATAAACAACTGGCCAATGGCATGGAACAGTTCAGGCCACTGCTGCTGATGAGCACGGTTTCCAACATGGTGCGTGCTGTTTTACTGCTGCTGCTGTTTGTTGCATCTAAAATAAACATGCAATTTGTACTGTTTGTATTTGTAGCCGGGGATGTGGCAGAGTTTATAGCATGCCTGCTGGTAACAAAGTACCGGTTACACATGCCGCTGTTTCCCAAATGGAATAAGACCGCTTATATTTCCCTGGTAAAAGAATCGCTGCCGCAAATGGGGGTGGTGCTGTTTACTTCGGCACTCTCCCGGTTCGACTGGATCTTCCTCGGTCTATTCTGCAATACCATCATATTGGCCAATTACAGTTTTGCATATAAAGTGTTTGAAGTATCCACCGTACCCCTGCTCATTATTGCACCCATACTCATCCCGCGGTTCACAAAAATTTTTAAGCAGCCGGGAAATGAATATGCAGCAAAAAAACAACTGTTACACGCATTGCTGCGTTACGAAATCATCATTGCCTGTGTGGTGGCGCTGGTGCTGAATATTATTTGGGTTCCGGCAGTGGATTTCATCACCCAAAATAAATATGGCGCTGTTAACAGGTGGACCATCCTGCTGTTGTCGGCCAGCATGCCTTTTTTGTATTTCAATAATTTTTTGTGGACGATCAGTTTTGCCCGTGGTGATCTGAAGCCCATACTGCGGATATTTTTTATTTGCTTTATAGTGAATATCGCAGGCATCCTTGCGGCCGTGCCATTTTTTAGTGCCGAAGGCGCGGCCGCGGCTTACCTGCTTTCCGTAATGGTGCAATCAGCTTTGTTTTACCATTACCACCGCAGCCACTATGGTTTTAACTATGATGCCGGCGGGTATCTTCTTATTATTGCCTTCACCTTTTCTGCAGGCATATTATGCAGCATATTTTTAACAAATACATTGCTCATACTCGCTTCGGCAATTACTGCCTGTTTTTTATTGTACCTGCTCTCCGGGCGCATTACTAAAAAAGATGCCGCTTCAATTCAGCAGCTTTCTGAAATATAGGGCAACCACGCCTGTAAATTTTGCGTTTGGTACTGCAAGCAACTACCATTCTTTAACGCAAACAACTATTCAACGTGAGCAGCAGATCCGGGCTTACTCTTGTTAAAAACCGGCTGGCCGGTATTGACTGGCAGTTGCTGACCTTTCTTATATTGTTTGTGAATGTGAAACTGGCTGTAAAAGCAGCAGCCATCATCCTCATTTATATTTTACGGCCGGGTTTTAAGCCGGGGCTTTCATTCACTAATTCAAGGCTGCCTCTTTTTTATATTATAGTGGCAGCCATTGGCCTGCTTAATTATTTCTTACTGGGCGGGTTCTTCAGCATCAATTACACCGTTGCCACATTTACAGGTTTAGTTTTCTGGCTCATGTGCCTGCTGGCCATGCACCAGGCTAAAACGGCTGTTGAAAAAAACAGTGCTGCGAATATTCATACAACCATTTTCGTTTTCTTACTGATCAATGCGGCCGTTTCACTGGCGGTATATATTGGTATCATCATCGAAACCGGCGCCATCAACCCTTACCGCTACCAGGGCAATTACCAGAAGTACTTGATCGGCACCGGTGATTATATTAAAGGAATCAGTTTTGATACATCCACCACCAACGCGGTATTGAATGCCTTCGCAGTTTTTTATTTTCTGCTCCGCGATAAATTTGCATGGTCCCTGTTCTTTATGGCCATATTCCTGCTCACCGGCAGCAATATCACCAGCCTGCTGCTATGTTTGGTGCTGTTATATCTTTTTATTTTCAAAAGCACAAAGGCTCAAAAAAGCATCATTATTGCCTGCTTGGCGCTGCTGGTTACTTTTTTCGCTAAAGTATCGCCGCAAAACAATAACTATGTAACTGCTGCATACCGGCATTTTACCGGGAGAGAAAAAGAGCCTGCCATTAAACCTGTAAAAGAGAGCCCGCTGTTGGAAAAAACCGACAGCCTTTTAACAGCTGATGAACGCAAACAAAAAATTGCCACCAGGTATCTCGACAGCATGTACCTGGCCCGGCAAAGCAAAACAAGTACAGTTGCTGCCGGAACAAACCCGTTGCTGAAAGAAAAACCTGAACTGCCGCAGGCCAATATTCACAGCGCCCCATACCAGCATAAAGACGATACCACCAGTTTTCAAAAAGAGCTGCTGTCGTTCACTAAAAAAGAGGAACTTCCTTTAAATGTTTCTTTATCGTTGCCGGGCAAGGCAATTGCGTTGCAGGAGTTATTCCTGTTTTTTAAGCAGCATCCATTGTTACTGATCACCGGCACCGGCATGGCCAATTTCTCCAGCAAGCTGGCATTTAAAACAACCGGTTTAAACATCGCAGGCGGCTTTCCGCAACGCTTCACTTATATCAATCCTTATTTCGAAAAAAATCATCTTGCGCTTTACATATATTATTTCACCCAAAAAGCAGGGCAGCATTCTCTTATCAATAAACCCGATTCGGTGTATGGGCAGTTGCTGGGCGAATATGGTATTGCAGGTGTTGCGGCACTATTCGTTTTTTACTGGTGGTTCTTTGCAAAACATTACAAGCAGCTCAGTTATGGTTTGCCTATGCTGCTATTTGCATGCGGACTGCTTTTTTTAGAATACTGGTTTGAACAGTTATCAGTGATGATGGTATTTGAGCTCTTTCTTTTTTTAAACATTAAAGAAACCACGGCATGATACCACAACCTGCCATCACAGTTTTGATGCCCGCCTATAATGCCGCGGCATATATCAGCGAAGCAATCCGCTCTGTGCTGCAGCAAAGTTTTGCAGATTTTGAATTGCTGGTGATCAATGATGGCTCAACAGATAATACCGAAAATATTGTGCGCAATTGCAGCGATGAAAGAATAAGGCTTATCAACCAGCCGCACAGCGGCGTGGCCGCTGCATTAAATCTTGGTCTGCTCAATGCCGCCGCCCCGCTTATTGCCAGGTTTGATGCGGATGATATTTGCTACCCGCAGCGCCTGCAGCTGCAATATGATTTTTTACAATCCAACCCCTGCTATGTACTGGTGGGTAGCGATGTGAACTATGCGGATAAAAACGCGGAACACCTGTACCGTTACAACAACGCCGCTTATACAAACGAGGCTGTCAAAGAATATATCCTGTCGGGATGCCCCTTTATTCATTCATCTGTGATGTACAAAAAAGACGTGGCACTGGAACTTGGTGGTTACGATGAACGGGCACACACGTTTGAAGATTACCGGCTGTGGATACAGTTTATTACCCGGGGCAAAGTATGCACCCTGCAGGAACCACTGATTACCGTTCGCCTGAACCCGGAATCGGTGACCGTGGATGAAAAATTACGCGGCCGCCGCTTTGCCACACTGAAAAAAGAAATGCTCTTCTCCGAAAGCATTTCAAAACAGCAGGAAACGGATCTTCTGCAGATATTGAAAAACCAGAATTTTTCCGGCTTTAAAAAATACAGCTACAATATACTGGTGGCAAAAAAATATTTATGGAATAACTATCAGCCGGAAAAGCAAGGCAAAGCGTAAAAAAAGCCATTGGTTTTAAGCCATGGCAGTTTACAGGTTACGGGCTCTGGCTGCTGAGTTTTTTACCACAAAAAATTGTTGCAACATTTTACAACGGCTACAAATCCATATCGGGCAGCGCATGATAAGAGACAGTCTCAAATATTATTACCGGCGCTTTTACCAGAAGTTTCACTACGAAACTTTTAAGGCAAATATTTTAAAGGGGCAGCAACTGGCAGCATCAAATGCTGCAAAGCAAAATATACACTCGCTGGATGAAGTGGCTTTCCAGGTGTTTTCGCAACGTGGTGAAGATGGCATCATCCAGTACATCCTCAGTAAAATTGATGTTGCTGATAAAACTTTTATTGAGTTTGGCGTGGAAGATTATACCGAAGCCAATACAAGACTGCTGCTGTTCAATAACTGGCGCGGACTGGTGCTGGACAGCAGCGAACGCAATATCCGCTTTATAAAAAAAGATTTTATTTACTGGAAATACGATATCACCGCTGTACAAAGTTTTATCACAGCCGAAAACATCAACAGTCTTATCCAAAACCATACCGGCAACAGCAATATTGGTTTGCTGAGCGTGGATATTGATGGCAACGATTACTGGGTGTGGGAATCCATTAGCTGTATACAGCCTGCTGTTGTAATATGCGAATACAATTCCTGCTTTGGCTGCGAACATGCGGTAAGTATTCCATACGATGCCGCATTTTCAAAATCAAAAGCACATTATTCCAATCTCTATTACGGCGCATCGCTGCCTGCACTTTGTTTGCTGGCTGAAAAAAAAGGTTATGATTTTATTGGCAGCAGCACCGCTGGTGTGAATGCTTTTTTTGTGCGTAAAGACCTTTCGGCGCCATTTGTAAAACACAATGCACAAAGCGGCTTTCATGCATCTGCCAACCGCGATTCAAAAGATGAAAAGGGCCGCAACAGTTTTTTGCCGCACGAACAGCGGCTGCGGGTGATACAGAATTTACCGGTAACAGAAATAAATACCGGCAAAGTACAAACCATTCAACAGCTGTACGGTTTATGAAGGCAAACAAAACCATACGGCTTTTTGTTGACGCCCACGTGTTTGATGGCGAATACCAGGGCAGCCGCAGTTTCATAAAAGAGCTGTATACGGTGCTGGCATCTTATCCCCGGCTGCAATTATTTATGGCGGCGTATGACACAGCTTTTTTGCAGCAGCAATTTCCACAGACCAATATCACTTTCATTAAATACAATACAAAAAGCAGTGTGCTGCGGTTGCTTTTTCAAATTCCGGCCATTCTAAAAAAACACCGGATCGATTATGCCCACTTTCAGTATATGACCCCGCTGTTTAAATACTGCAGGTATATTGTTACCACTCATGACGTGCTGTTTAAAGATTGCCCGCAATATTTCTCTGCCTGGTACCGGCTGCAAAAGAAATTTTTGTACCAGTATGCGGCAAAACATGCAGATATCCTCACCACTGTTTCGGCGTTTTCAAAACAGTCCATCATAAAATACCTGGGGATCCTGCCTGCAAAAATTCACGTAATACCACATGGCGTTGCTCCGCATTTTTTTGAGTCGTATGATAAATGTGCAGAGCGGGACTATATCAGCCGTAACTATGGCATTCAAAATTTTATTCTCTATGTCAGCCGTTTTGAGCCACGTAAAAATCATGCACTGCTGCTAAAGGCATTTATCGAACTGGGTTTATACAGCAAAAATTACAGCCTGGTGCTGGCAGGCCACCATTCACTGAAAGTACCCGCATTTGAGAAGGAGTATGCCGCTTTGCCCGCCGAAGCAAAAAAAGCTGTTTCCATTTTCAGCAAGATGAATGACGAATCATTACTTCATTTTTACAGGGCAGCTGCATGTTTTGTATATCCTTCGGCTGCCGAAGGATTTGGTATGCCACCACTGGAAGCAGCAGCTTCGGCCACTCCCGTTTTATGCAGCAACAGTACCGCACTGGCAGACTTTAACTTCTTTGGAAACAACCATATTAACATTACAGATTATGCCGTATTTAAAGAAAGTCTGAACGCCATACTGGAACATAAAAACGACCAGGGCACAACCTGCACAATAAAAAAACATGTACAGCAGCATTATAACTGGGGTAATACCGCAGCGGCATTTTATACACTTATAACCCAAAATTTTGATGATGATAAATTTTGATTACCTGCTTTCAAATAAAGAAAAACTGCGGCAGGATTACCTGCTGGCAAAACCATTTCCCTACCTGGTAATTGATGATTTTTGTGATGCCGCAAAGTTACAGGAAGCACATGCCGCCATACCGGAACTGCATAACAAAAGCAGGGACTATGTTTTTGCACATAACAAATTTGAAAAAGCCAATTACAAATCGCTCTCCCCGCTTTTTGAAGAGCTGCAGCAGGAGCTCTGCTCAGATAACATGAACAACTTTTTGAGTTTTATTGCCAACGAACCTGTTTTTGTGGATCCCAAAAATCATGGTGGCGGGCTGCACCAGGGAAAGAAGAACAGTTTTTTGGACATGCACCTCGACTTTAATTATCATCCCATACAAAAACACTGGTACCGCAATATGAACCTGCTGCTGTACCTGAACAAAGACTGGAAACCCGAATACCGCGGTCACCTGAAGCTGGTGGACCTGCGCAGCGGTGATGAGAAAGAACTCGCGGTTCCATTCAACCGTATGATCATACAGCAAACAAGGCCTTTTACATTGCATGGATATGATATGACCTCTTTCCCTGAAAACAATTACCGCACTTCCATTGCCACTTATGCCTATACGGTACATCAGCATCATATTGAAAAACCACGTACCACAGACTGGAAAGTGAACAACGGCTCGCCGGTAAAAAAAATGCTGGCTGCCGTGTACGGCCCTGCGGTGAAGATCAAAAACAGTTTGTTTGGCAGTGCCACTGCAAAAAATCAATAACCAATAAAAACCTTTTTATGAAAATTGGCATCATCGGTACAAGGGGCATCCCCAACGAATACGGCGGTTTTGAACAGCTGGCCGAAAAACTTTCTGCAGGCCTCGTTAAAAAAGGTCACGAAGTGATCGTGTATAATTCGCACAAACACTCTTACCAGCGAAAGGATTTTCATGGTGTGCAGATTGTGCATTGTTACGATGCCGAATACCTCATTGGCACTGCCGGGCAGTTCATTTATGATTTTAACTGCGTAATGGATGCCCGCAAACGTGATTTTGATGTGCTGCTGTTTTTAGGGTATACCAGCAGCTCGGTATGGGGCAGGCTGTATCCAAAAAACACCATTATCATTTCAAACATGGATGGCTTTGAATGGAAACGGCAGAAGTATTCAAAACCGGTGCAGCGCTTTTTGCGTTATGCCGAAAAACTGGCGGTGCGTTACAGTCATTTTTTTATTTCCGATTCCATTGCCATGCATACGTATTTGGAAAACAGGTATGGCAAACACAGTGAATACATTGCCTATGGTGCCGAAATTATCAACTGCGCCCGGGAAGAACTGCTCACTTCGTACGACCTGCATAAGAAAGATTATTTTATGCTGATGGCACGTATGGAGCCGGAGAACAATATAGAAATGATACTGGATGGTTTTCACCAGTCGGCCTCCGATAAAAAATTTGTGGTGGTGGGCAATACCGACAATAAATTTGGCAAACATATCCGCCGCAAGTTTGGTAACGACAGGCGCATTGTTTTTGCCGGTGCCATTTACGATACCGAGCTTACACACACACTCAAATACAACTGCCCGCTTTATTTTCACGGGCACACCGTGGGTGGTACTAATCCTTCCCTGATTGAAGCCATGGCCAGCCGCGTGCTGATTGCCGCTCACGACAATCATTTTAACCGTGCAGTACTGAATGAGAATGGCTATTATTTTTCCACTTCCGGTGATGTAAGATCCATCATTGAAAGTTTTCACCCGGCAGTAAAGGAAGAACTGATGACGCAGAAGAATTTTGAGAAAATACAAAACTCTTACAACTGGCCGCTCATTATTGAGCAATACGAAAAATTCATTGTATCCTGCTACAACGCATCCCGGTGAAAGAAATATTAAACGATACCGCTGAGAACAGGATCAGTTTTTTCCTGCTGGCATTTTTTGAAGTGCTGCTGCCCTTCGATTATTTCTACAGCCAGCTGGTGCTGGGCTGCTTTGCACTGCATACAGTTATTCATTGCAATAAAAGCAGGTTGCGTTTGCTGCTGGCAAAAGAAACATGGCTGCCGGCGCTTGTTTATCTGCTGCTGTTTATTTCCATTACATACAGCAGCGATAAAAAAGAAGGGCTGAACATCAGCGGCAGGCAAACAGCCATTTTACTGATGCCGGTATTATTCGCCCTCAGTAATTTTGATACAGCCCGTTATAAGATGCCGCTGTTGCAAATATTTGCCGGGGCCTGTACAGGAGTGATCTTATACCTGTATGCCGATGCTATTTACACACTTCATTATTTTAACCTACCGCTGAAAGATCTTTTTACAGGCGCATTCACCAACCAGAATTTTTCATCGCCCATTGGCCTGCATGCCACATACATGGCCATGTATGCGGGGCTTTCGCTGGCCGTAATGATGTATGTATTTGTAAACAGTGTTGCCAAAAGCAAACGCATTATTGCTATTGCATGCGGCGGCATTCTTGGTTGTGGTATTTTCCAGCTGGGTTCCCGTGCCGTGATGGTGGCCATATTGCTGGTATTTGCCGCAGGCATTGGTTTCTTTTTACTGCAGGGCAAAAAGAAATGGCTGGTCACCGGTATCGCCATATTGCTCTCTCTCGCAGCCGGCTTATCGGCCATGCAAACCACCGCATTCAAACAGCGCTATGTGAGTGAACTGAAGAACGACCTGGCCAACCAGCCCGTTCCCGATGAGAGACTGGAGCCGCGTATTTCGCGCTGGCGTCTTGCCATGGACATTATTAAAACCGCACCCGTTTGGGGCCATGGCAATGGTTCGGAAAAGGAATTGCTGAAAGAAAAATACTTTGCAAACAAACTGTACATTTCTTTTTTACGGGGGTTCAATGCCCACAGCCAGTACCTCAGTTTCCTCATCCGCTGCGGTGTATTGGGGCTGCTGCTGTTTTTAACAGTGCTGACATTTGCATACCGGAAGGCATTTGTAAAAAAGGATTTCCTGTTCTTTTCGTTCCTGCTACTTGTGAGTACCGTAGCAGTTTCAGAAAATATACTTGATGTGAACAAGGGGATTTTCTTTTACAGTTTTTTTCTATCCTTCTTTTTAAGCGGTGGCACTTACAGCAAGGCAACTCCAACGGCATCGTAAACGATACTACTGTACAACCCGTTACAATGAGTAAAATTTCAGCAGTGATCATCACCTTTAATGAAGAACAGCATATCGGGCGATGTATTGACTCTTTAATGGTGGTGGCCGATGAAGTGATTGTGCTGGATTCCTTTTCTACCGATAATACCGTTGCCATTGCAAGGCAAAAAGGGGCGCTTGTTTACCAGCAGCCCTTTGCGGGTTATATCCAGCAAAAGAACAGGGCCATCATGCTGGCCTCGCACAATTATATTTTGCTGGTGGATGCCGATGAGGCACTGAGCAAGGAACTGGGTATTTCAATACTGGTGGAAAAACAAACCGGTTTTAGCAACAGGGCGTACCGCATGAACCGTTGCAATATTTTTTGTGGCAAACCCATCAGGCACGGGCTTTGGTACCCCGACAGGAAACTGCGGCTTTTTGACAAACGTATTGGTCATTGCGGCGGCATGAATCCGCATGATAAAGTGATACTGACAGAAAAATTACCCGTACAGCAACTGGAAGGTGAACTGCTGCATTATACCCATAACAGTGTTAAAGCGTATAAGAAAAGAAATGATGAGATCAGCAGCATCTCAGCCCAAACATTATTTGAATTGGGAAAAAGACCACACTGGTTTAAAATTATATTAAGCCCGCTGTGGACATTCATGAATGGATATATTTTGAAGATGGGTTTTTTAGATGGCGCCACCGGCTGGGTCATTGCTTTGAATACAACACGCCAATCGTTTCAAAAATATTACAAGCTGCGGCTATTGCAGCAACATGCAGCCAATGGCAGTTTGCAGCAACTTAAAACTGATTTTTCTTCCTGATGCCATTGCAGCAAAATATATTAAAAACACTGTCGTACTTCGACATATTCCATTACCCGCTGCTGGCAACGGAGATAAGGGAATACCTGCCCGAAGCAATTTCCCTGCAGGAGCTGCAACAGGAGCTGGATGCCATGCAATACCATGAAATGATCTTTAAACTGGATGAGTTTTATGCATTGCGTGACGACCTGTTCCTGGCCATACGCCGCCGCAACGGCAACCGCCTCGCCGCAACGGAATTAACAAACGCCGCAAAAGCCGCCAGGCGTTTATTTAAATTTCCATTTGTAAAAGGCCTTGCTATTTCGGGCTCGCTGTCTAAAAATTATGCCGATGAAAATACTGATATCGATTTTTTCATCATCACACAAACAAACAGGTTGTGGATCGCCCGCACACTGATGCATGTTTTTTTCAAATGGGCCCTGTTTACAAAACAGGACAGGCTGTACTGCATGAATTATTATATTGATGAAAGCGCTATGGAAATTCCTGAGCAGAATATTTTCACTGCCATGGAAATCATCACGCTTATTCCTGCTGCCGGTACCGGATGTGTGGAAGGTTTTATGCAGGCAAACAAATGGACAGCCACTCATTTTCCTTTAGCGGTTTCAAAAAATGCCCTGTTGCAAAAAAGCCGGAAAGGCATAGCAGGATTTATTGCCGAAAAAATATTGTCGGGTAAGCTGGGTAATTATATCGATAACAGGTTGTTCAAAATGACAGCACGGCACTGGCAGCAGAAGAAATCACAGCTAAAGATCAATGCCAAGGGCATTTGCACCGGCATGCTGGCAGGTAAACATTTTGCAAAACCCGATCCAAAGAATTTCCAGTATAAAATTCTATCACAGTACGAAAACAGGCTGAAGAATATTGATTACATTTTGCATAAGAGGCATACAGCCTTTAGCTGGTTTTCTTCCGCAGCGAAATAATATAATAATCTCCCACAGCACGCCAGGGCCAGCTTTTTTTTTGTTTGGCTTCCAGCCGTTGTAAAAAGGCATACAGCTTCGGATGTTTTTCAGCAAAGCCTTCCATATATGAAGGCGGTACCAACGTGCATAAACCTTCCACAGATAACACATCGTACTCCTGCTGCATATGCCGCATTACAAACGATGGATTATAATACCAGCAGCGGAAATATTCGCCTTCAATATGTGCCTGAACACCCTTACTGCTGAACAAACGCCGGAAGGCCGTTTTAAACTGTCCTTTGAACAGCAGCAAAAATTCCCATAAACAAAATTTGGGCAGCAACACCAGTGTAACCACACCACCACACTTTAACAAAGCACTGAATGATGCCAGCACTTTATCCAGTTGGCCGGTACAGTTCAATCCTGCAAAATTGGAAAATATTTGATCGTACTGCTTTTTTTCTTTCAGATTTTGCAGTGCAGTAAAAGAAATTTGCTCTGTTGAAATCCTGTCTTCAAGCCCTGCAGCATTTACCTTTTGAAGCAATTGCTGCTGCATGCCCGCAGCAATATCTGTGGCATGCACATGGTGTCCCTGCTGTGCAAACCACAGCGCATCTTCCCCGGTACCGCTGTTCAGTTCCAGTACCTGGCTGCCGGGTTGCAAATACTGCTGCACATGGTTGCGCACCCTTTCCCGTTTATACTGAATAATGGTATTGCCGGAATACAGGGCATCAAAGACCGCAGATTGTTTTGTAAATGCAGCCGCGGCCTGTGTTTCGTTATTGTATGTTGTGGCCTGGTTCATGCGGCAGGTTTTTGCAGCAGCTGCAGTTTAAGCCGGTTCATAAAAACAGCCGGCAGGTAATAAATGTATGAAGCCGCTTTGCGCAGGTTTTTATAACTGGCCTGCAAAGGATGTTGTAATAGTTGCTTTATTGTGGCAAGGGCCTTGTGCTTGCGGTAGCTGTTGTGCACATACACATGCAGCTGTTTGTAAAACGCGGGCTGGTAGGTATTGCGGAACATAAGAGCCATTTCGTCAGAATCGGTCCAGTTTGTTTTTTGCTGCAGCTGGTTTTTTACTTTTTCAAAAAACACGGTGCCGGGCAAAGGATAAGAAACAGAAATACCTATTTCATGCGGCAATAAGCGGTTGATCATTTTTATGGTGAGTGCAATATCTTCCTTTGTTTCCCCGGGATAACCAAACTGGATAAAGAAAGATGGATGGATACCATTTTTCTTCAGCAACGCGGTGGCATCATGTATCTGCTGTACGGTAGTGCCCTTATCCATGGCATCCAGTATTTTTTGCGAACCGCTTTCTGCACCCATCCATATATTGCTGCAACCGGCCCTTGCAAGATCCCGCACATTATCTTCCTGCAATAACAGATCAACACGGCCCTGCATTTTAAATTTGAACTGCAGCTGATGATGCTGCACCAGGCTGGCAAATTCATGTATCCATCCGGGTTTCAAACCAAAAATGTCGTCGCAAAACCAGATATGATCAAAGCGGTATTTTTCTTTGAGCAATAATAATTCCTGCACTACATGTTGCGGACTGCGCACATTATACCGGTTACCATAAATGGGTTTGGCGCACCAGTTACATTTAAAAGGGCAGCCACGTGTGGTACCCATATTCATAGAAAAATAACCCGCATGCTGCATCCACATGTGGCGGTAGGGTTCTATATCAATCATATCCCATGCCGGCAACGGTAATGCATCCAGGTCTTTCATTACTGCCCTTCGCGGTGTTTTTACCACAGCATTATTTTGTTTAAAGGCAAGTCCTTCCACTGCAAAAAAATCTTTGCCCTTGTTTTTTATGGTGTTTACCAGCTCCAGCAAACTCATCTCCGCCTCGCCCAATAAAATAAAATCAGCGCCGGCATCCAGGAACATTTCATAACGGTCGGTACTGTCAGATCCCGAAACAATCACCGTACAACCCCGTTGCTTTGCATGAGCGATCATTTTAAATGCCGCCTCCCGCATATTGGTCAAACACATTTTGGTGAGATAATTGAAACCATCGTCGTACAAAACAAAAAATTGTGGTTTCGTTTTTTCAATGGCGGGAATGATCTCTTCCGCCGTTTTTGCAAACATGGTGTCAAACAGGTTTACTGCATAACCATGTTCCCGCATCAGCGCTGCAGCATATAATGTACCCAGTGGCGCATAAGGCTGGCCCAGCGACCATTGTTTTGGATCGAACCGTAAAAAATAAGAATGCGAAAACAATATCCTGTTCATACCATTACAGTTTTACGCCGGGTTTTAGGTTGAGGTAACACACGCAATTAACGCAGGTGCTGTTGGAAGACATGTCTAAATTCTTTCTGTATGCAATGGCTTTTTCGCTGTTGATGATATCTTCCAGCGCTGCATCATTAATATTGCCATAAGCTTCATGAAAAAAACAGGGCCGTACTGTACCATTGGCTTCCACCACCACCGATACCCATGGTGCATTGCATTTTTTAAAGGGCGGTAAAGCCAGGTGATAGTATGCCGCATAATGCTCGTAAATTTTAAAAAGTTTTTCGGGAGATTCAGCAATAAAGCCTGTTTCAAAATCTTTTTTATGATCTGTAACCAGCTGCTCCAGCACGGCTTTCAGTTCATCCAGTTCGTCAATGGCAGGAACGATCTCGTGCTGCCGGTTTTCGCCCCACAGCTGTTCCCGGTTAAATGCATGGCTGCTTACATCGGCCGGCAAAAAACTAATGCGCTGCAAGCCCAGTGTTTTAGCAGCTTTTACCATGGATGACCATACCCTGAAATTGGAACGGTGTATCACCGAACGGGCGGATATTTTAAAACCGGGCACCAGTTCATGTATAGTATGTATACCCGCCCGCATTTTTTGAAAACCGGCCGGCACGTTCCGTATGCTGTTGTGAATCTCTTCATCGCCATCCAGGGATACAATCACTTCATCCAGCCATTGGGTAATTTCCTTTGCATATTTTCCCAGCAGCAGGCCTGTGCTGTGCAGGCTCACTTTTATACCTTCATTTTTCAGGATAGCGCAAAGCCTGAAAAAATTATTATTAAGCAATGCCTCTCCGCCACTCATCAGCACCTGTTGTGTACCCAGTTTTTTGAGGGTGTGCAGCATATCACTTACATCCGCGGCGGTAAGCTGTTTTACATTGCCGTTATCTTTCCAGATATCACACATTACACAACGGCAGTTGCAGGCGCTGTGCGGCATCAGTATCGCCACCGGCATGGCGCTGATGACATGCGTTTGCAGGCTGCGGTAACGTTTGTAAGTATGTGTAAGCGCCTGCAGCATTATTTTTTCCCGGTTATGATAAAATGATGAAAAGGTGTATGGCCCGGCCGGATGCGGTTGAAAAAAGATTGCGGGTTATACAACGTCCTGTACTCAAAATGCTGCAGCGTATCGGTGCTGTGATGGAAATAATAATCCGTCATCTGCGGGAAGCTGAGTTTTGAAAAATAATCCCTGCTGCGCTGGCTGGCCGGCAGCAGTTCATTTTTTTTATAGAACACCGAATCCATAATATGCACTTCGCCCATGAGCGTAAGATGCGATAAAGCAGTTTGCACAATTTTTTTCACCGAAGGAAAATATTGTATGGATGCCGCAAAAATGATCACATCATAATGCATGTCGTGCAAAATATTTTTTCCCAGTTCTCCCTCAGTAAAACCCAGGTTGGCAAAACCTCCAAAAACCCGTTGCGCCTGTTTCAATTCTTCTGTATTGATATCAATGCCGGTAACTGTTACATTGGGCAGCGATGCCAGTTGCGCACTGAGCCAGCCATTGCCGCAACCCACTTCAAGAATTTGCAAGGGCGCCTTTTTGCTGTTAAGATATTTATGCAACCGCTTACAGGACTTTTTACGCAGCTGCCATTCTTTATAATGCGGGTGTGTTGCTGCAATTACTGGTAAGCGCAGCAATTCCTCATCGTTATAGATGCGGTTCTCTTTTTTGCGCAGCAGGTAATACTGCCCTGCAAAGATCTTTGCGGCAGCGCTGCTGTTTACCGACAGGTGTTTTGCTATGGTAAGTATGTTTGACAAGCAGTTATTAAAGTCCCTGTATTTCCGGCTGCCGGTATTTCCATAATTTTTGCAGCAGCTTTATTTCGTAGGGATAATTATAAATATTTGTTTTGTAGCGCAGCCCCGAAAAGAGACTGATCATTTTACGTTTGAGATCATTCAGTTTGATATCGGTTGCCGTAGGATATACACCGTTGAGCACGGTCTCAAAATTCCTGATCTTATCAATCATGGCCGGTGTAAGCCAGGGTGTTAGCGGGTTTTTGCGCAGGTCGAATTTTTCCCACTGCGGTTCCACCCATTCTTCCAGTGTTTGCGGAAAGGAAAACCCAGCGGCCTGCACTTCTTTAAATAGTTCAGAACCTTCGGCCGGCACCGGGCTGTAGGTGTACAATACAATCTCGGCATCGGGATTTGCACGCTTTACTTTTTTTACAAAGCGGATGTCGAATGCTATTTGCTCCATCACTTTTTCGGGCGTGGCAGCCGGTGCACCTGTAACAAATGAATATTCGGGAATGATACCAAACTGCCTGATGCGTTTTGCAAAACGCAGTATCTGTTCGCTGTTTTGTGTGCCGCCTTTATCAAACAGTTTTAGCATTGCGTCGTTGCCGCTTTCGGCTCCAAAAAATATCATGCGGCAGCCGGCCTTGCTGATCAGCTCCATCGATGCATCACTGAATTTATCCATGGTATCAATGCGTGCCATGGCCCACCATTTCATTTTTTCGGGCATGATGAGTTTGGCAAATTCCACAGCACGTTTTTCTGATACAAAAAAATTATTGTCGTGAAACTCTATTGCATCCGCACCCCAGTTATCTTTTATATACTTCACATCATTATATACCTGCTGCGCCGTTTTAGCCTTCCACCGGGCTTCATAAATGGGTACCACCGCACAAAACGAACAGGTGAACGGGCATCCAATACTGCTGTGATAGGCCATGGTTTTATTACCCAGGTAAGTTTTACCCAGGTATTTTTCGATGGAGTAAAATTTATTAAGCGCATCGTATGGCAGGGCTGGTAGCGCATCCTGTTCGGGCAAATCGTCCTTTGCATTTTTGATGATTTCTCCGCTGCCTGTTTTATACACCAGGTTTTTTATGAGTTCGTAAGGCGTATTATTTTCCAGCGCAGCCAGCAGCCGCGGAAAAGCAAAGTCACCAATTCCGTTGATCACAAAATCTACATAACCCGATTGCAGGATGACTTTATAATGATTGGAAGGGAAATAGCCGCCCCATATCATCACCGTATTGGGAAAATTTACTTTGATTTTTTTTGCAAGGGGAATGGCCTGTTTTGACTGCGGACCGGGCATTACTGTAAAACCAATGTATTTATACTCCCCGGTAGAAAGATAGCTGCTGATCTTTTGATATGGATCCGCTTCCAGGTTGCCATCTACAATGCACCAGTCGAATATCCCGTTTACCGCAGCGGCAATGCTGAGTATGGAATTGGGAATGCGGTATTTTGCATCGGCACTCTTAGGGTTGAATAAAAGCACTTTATTCATACTGCATTAAACGGAACAGTGTGCGGCGTGGTTGCCTGTATTTACTGGGAGTTTATCATTATTTTTAGCAGGCAAACTTTTACAGTTTTATGGGTATACCAGGAAAAATAAAACAGTTTTGGAGCCGGTTCAGGAGCAAAGAAAAAAATGCAGCCGCGGCCTATGATCTATGGGCTGCTGATTACGACAGCCAGCCGCATAACCTGATGCTGGCGCTGGATGAAACTGTTTTTACCGAACTGCTTTCGCTGGTTCCGTTTAAAAAGGGAATGATTGCAGATATTGGCTGCGGCACCGGCCGCCACTGGCAAAAACTGCTGCAGCTGCAACCCGAAAAACTGGCCGGTTTTGATGTATCGGAACAAATGCTGGCAAGGCTTGCCGAAAAATTCCCGGCTGCAGCCACCCACCATATCAGCAGCGAAATGCTGCCACAACTGCAAAACAACAGCTGCAGCCTGCTGGTGTCAACACTCACCATTGCACATATTGAAAATTTACAGTCAGCATTAACTGAATGGGCAAGGGTTACCGCAGCGGGTGGCTATATCATCATCACCGATTATCACCCCGCAGCACTGGCCAATGGTGCCCGCCGCACTTTCACACATCACAATACTGTGATCAGCATTAGAAATTATGTGCATGCGGTTGATGCAATAATTGCCATTGCAAAGCAACTTGGTTTACAGGTTGTACGATTAACAGAAAAAAACATCGACGATACCATGAAGCCGTATTACGAACAGCAGCAGGCGGTGCGGGTATTTGAAAAATGGAAAGGCACGCCGGTAATATACGGGCTGCTGTTAAAAAAACCGGATGTGGCTGAATAATCTACATAATGCGGAAGACGGTTGCACAGTGAATATCTGTGTGCAGCAGGACCGTATCATTTCAGCAAACAATACAACAACTGCAGCTGCTGAGCCTGCAATTTATTTTGAAGATGCCACAGTAATTCCCGGACTCATCAATTCACATGATCATCTTGACTTTAATATTTTTCCGCAGCTGGGTAACCGCATTTACAATAATTATACCGCATGGGGAAAGGATATACACCTTCAAAACAAAAACATCATTGATGCGGTACAGCAAATACCACTAAGACTGCGGGCAACCTGGGGGTTGTATAAAAATTTACTCGCTGGTGTTACCACGGTACTGAACCATGGAAAAAAACTGCAGCTGCCGGATGATATCATCACCGCATACCAAAAGCCTTTATCACTTCACTCCGTTGCCTTTGAAAAAAACTGGAAATACAAACTGAATAACCCGCTGCGCACAAAACAACCCATCGTGATACATGCGGGGGAAGGCACCGACACAGCGGCGGCAGAAGAAATTTCCGCATTGCATAAATGGAACAGGCTGCATAAAAAACTGGTGGCCGTGCACGGCGTTGCAATGGACCCGGCACAGGCAAAACATTTTGAGGCACTGGTATGGTGCCCGGCATCCAATTTTTTTTTGCTGGATAGAACCGCGGAGGTGCAGTTGCTGCAGAAGCAAACAAAAATTCTTTTTGGTACCGACTCCACTTTAACTGCACACTGGGATATTTGGGAACACCTGCGGCAGGCCCTGCATACAAAACAACTGAACCCAGCAGGCTTATGGAAAACGGTTACAACAACAGCCGCAACCGTATGGCAATTGGATAAAGGAAAGATCGCAGCAGGAAAGGATGGCGATATTGTTATAGTCAAAGGAAGAAAAAAAATCACTGATGGTTCCATTTATTCAACCAGGCCCGGAGATATTTTGCTGGTGATGCATCGTGGTGAAATAAAATTATTTGACGCATCGCTGCTGAACAGCCTGCGGCATTTAACAGGTACAAACGGTTTTAGCAGCATTCACATTGGTGGCACTAAAAAATATATATATGGCAACCTGCCTGCACTGTTACAGGAAATTTTAAATTATTACCCGCATGCAAAATTCCCGGTTACTGCTGGCTGACCTCAATTTTTATTGTCACCGGGATATCTCCAACCCGGAAAAAGTACTGGACATACATGCGCCATCTGATGGTTATGCGTCGTTCTTACAACAAAAAATGGATGTGCTGTTTGTAAAACATGCGGACTGTGATTTATTGCATAAAGCCAAAGACAATACATACCGTTTTTTCAGGGGCAGCAACCGTTTTTGGCATATACCCCTTGCAGCAACCAGGTATATTAAGCAGCATCGGCCGGATTTTGTACTGGTACAGGGACTTATTTTTCCTTTCCAGACAATATTGCTTTCACTGGTGCTGGGCCGCAAAACAAAGATCATGGTGCAGCATCATGGTGAAAGACCTTTTAGCGGTTTTAAAAGAGTATTGCAAAAACTGGCTGATAGGTTCATTGCAGCTTATCTTTTTACAAGCAATGATAATGCGGTTGAATGGGTAAACTGCGGCATCATCAAAAACAGCAGTAAATGTTTTGAAGTGCTGGAAGCATCCACCGCCCTTGTGCAGGAGGATAAAAACAGCAGTCGTGCCTTACTAGGTATGGGAAGCGAAACCGTTTTTTTATGGGTGGGCCGCCTGCACCCGTTAAAAGACCCGCTCACTGTTTTAAAAGCATTTGAAAGGTTTTTGCAAACCGGTGCTACATCAAAACTGTACATGATCTATCAAACAGCAGAGCTATTGCCCGCAATACAACAAATGCTGGGCAGTAATACACAGCTGGATGCATCGGTGATACTGGTGGGCAAAACCGATCATAACAAACTTGCCGGCTGGTACAGTGCTGCAGATTTTTTTGTAAGCGGCAGCCATAAAGAAGGCAGCGGCTATGCCCTGCTGGAAGCCATGGCCTGCGGTTGCATACCCATGGTAACGGCTATTCCTTCCTTTAAAAAAATTACGGGTAATGGCGGGGCAGGTTTTTTGTTTGAACCGGGTAATGAGCAGATGCTTTATGATATTTTCTGCAGATCCGGAACTGTCAGCAAAGAGCAGTTTTCACAAAAAGTAAAAACACATTTCAGCACAGCACTGTCTTTTAAAAAAATTGCGGAGGATATATTCTCCCTTTGCAATAAATTAGAGACCGAATAATTTCATCATAGCATCGGCAGTTTCAGCATTTGAACAGTACATTATTTTTTCCGGTTGCGGTAATGTATGCAGCAGACCCTCGGCCTTTTCTTTCATCTGGATCTCATTGGCAACAATATGCCAGTTCCTTACCGGTGCATCCACCGGCTTACAAAAACTGATTACCTGCGCACCCGCATACAGCGCTTCGGCACATACCATTCCAAATCCTTCATAAGAAGAAGGGTGCAAAAATATTTTACTGCGCTGCATTAGCTGTAGCAATGAGCGGTGCGGTAATGCACCCGCAAAACTGATATTGGCAGCAATACCCTGCTGAATGGCCAGCAGTTTAAGCTGCGGCAGCCCGGGACCATCGCCGCACAAAACGATCCTGATTGCCGGAAAAACCTGTTTAAGTTTTGCAGCCACCCGTATAAAAACATCAAACTGTTTTAATGGTATCAGGGAACCGGCAGCCAGCAGGTCAATATCCCTGCAATGTTCGGTTGCAGAAAAATCGGCCGGGTTAATGCCCAGCGGGATAATGGCAGGTGGCTGCATATTATAATGTGCAGCAAAACTGCGGCTGATAAAATCAGACAGTGCGATAAAATTATTTTTGCCACCACTCACCTGCCGCACATACCTGTTGCCTTTTTTTGCATCCTGCCCAAATAACCAGCAGTAGTGCTGTACCCGGTATTTATTGGAAAAACGGGCAGCCAGCAATGCGCATTCATCGCACCAGAAACTGAGCACCGCACTGATATGATGCTGCTGTTGCAGGCTTTTTAGCAATGTCCATATTTTTTGCCAGAGCAGCCGCCTGAAAAGACCGTTCCTGTTTTTTCCGCCAAAGGCATGCACGGTAATACCATGCCATTGATATTCTTCTGCAGTAAAAGGATATTGAAAACTTACCACAATGATCTTTATACCAGGATGATTTTCCTGCAATGCCTTTATAAAATTTTGCTGGGCTGGCAAACAGCTGCTGTCGCTTTCATTTGCAGGAAAGCCGGGTGTAAGTACCAGCAATACCGGTTCAGTGTTATTCATCGGCCCATATTATTTTATTGCAGCAGGAAAGGCTTGCTTTATTATGCGTGATGAGTAAAATGATTTTGCCTGTTGCTGCCAGCTGGCTGAAATAGTCCAGTAATTTTTTTTCTGCACAGCTGTCCATTTCACTGAAAGGTTCATCAAGAATAATAACGCCCGCATTTTTATACAAAGCCCTTGCAATGGCAATGCGCTGGCGCTGACCGCCACTGATGTTTTTGCCATTTTCAGTTATTACAAACTGCAGGTTGTTAGCACTGCCGGCAAGCCATGTATCGATACCAGCTGCCGCTACGGCCCTGCGCAGCCGCTCTTCATGTACCGTGCCGTCCAGCGTGATATTCTGCTCCACGGTGTCATGTATTAAAAAAGGCTGTTGCTTTACATATGCAATGCCGGTGCGGTGCTGCATTCTTTCTGTTGCTGTTACTGGTTTGTCATTGAAAAAAATTTCCCCCGACTGTGCTTCTTCAAACCCCAGCAATACATTCACCAGTGTTGTTTTACCCTTCCCGGATGCTGTGCTGATACCAGCCAAATCACCAGGTTGCAAAGAGCAGCTGAACTGTTGCAGCAATGGCTGCTGGTAACCGAATGAAATATTTTTTACTTCAATTTTTTGAAGCACCTGTTCAACAGGTAAATGTTTTAATGCGGAAGCAGCCGGTTGTTCCAGTGTGTAGCTGTAGGTTTTTATCAGCGCAGCATGGTTCATGATCTTTACCGCACCGGGAATAATTTTATATGCCGCTGCCATAAAAGCACCTACGGCAAAAAACTCCAGCGAAAAACGGCTGCTGATGCCCGAAGCAATTACCAGCAATACAAAACCGGCCACTACCGCCAGTTCCATCAGCCTTGAGGGAATTGCCTGCACAGATTGCAATGCAGCCAGGTGCCTGTTAAGCTGTTGCTGCCGTTCGGCATAGCGTTTTGTAAAGAATGCTTCTTTGCCATACAGTTTGCTTTCTACAAAACCGGCCAGCGCCTCCTTTACATACTGCAGCGATATGGCACCCGTATCTTTTACCACCCCACGCACCCTGCGGATCTTTTTGCGGGTGTACCATGCAATTAAAATAACAGGCGGCAGCAATAATATAACCAGCAATAAAAAAACGGTGGGATTATAAGCAATGATGGCAGATGCGGTAAAAAATAATAACAGCAACTGTGTAATCACATGTTGCCAGCCGTTCAGCACATAATGCGCAAACTCTACCGGCTGCTGGCTTATTTGCCTGATGTATACAGCCGCATCGGTATTCACATAATCGTGATAACTGCCTTCCAGGAACTGCAGGCATTTTTTTTCAGACAACCTTGAGGCCACCGCGTATACAAAACGGTACTGTGCTGCTATAACATAATATGCCGCAGCATTTTTAATAATGAACATTGCCAGCAGCAGCAATGCGGCAGTTACCATTTGTGTACCCTGGAAAAGCTGCTGAAAAAAAGCAGCAGTGGAACGGCCCTGGTGTATGTATAAATCAGCGAGTGCCAGCAACAGCACCAGCATTGCAATATCCAGTATTGCAATGACCATATCGGCTGCAGCAAACAGGAAAAAAATTTTTCTTTCCTGCGGCAGCAGCTGCTGCAAAATATTTTTAAGTGTTGCCGGCATAAAGAAGGCACCTTTAACAATCAGTGCCATAGCGCCTGGCCGGGCAATCAGTAATTACATTAAAAAGCCCGGCGGTTGTTTTAAGGTGATGCTTTTATAATCGTTAACCGGTGCTGCCGGGTTGCTTTTACAGTTTATTAACAGCCGTTTTACTGTTTTTTAAAAAATATTTTTTTCTTCTGAAACCCAATACAGTAAAGGGTTTTAACAAAAATAACGGTCACCAAAAGCCGGTTTCACTTATCCCCACAAAACCACACTGGCACGGTTTTGGAATTTCTGGCAAAGGGTTCAAAAATAAAACCCCTGTAACCTGGATCCTTTTCAATATTCAAAAACTTATAAAATCTATTATCATGAGCACTACAAACTTTCCAACTCCTGTACAGGAAAATCAGCCAAAGGCTGCTTCAAATTCGGGCGTTTACAAAAACGCAGCAATTGGTGTTTTATCTGCAGCCATCTTAGGCCTGGGCGGTTATATGATGTACGACAAAAGCAAGGCTTCTGACACCATTCAGCAGCAGCAGACACAAATTGCAAAAGTGAGCGATGAAAAAAGCGATATCCAAACAAGCTTCGACGCATCGCTGGCAAGACTGGATTCCATGACCACGGCCAACACCAGTTTAAACAGCCAGCTGGCAGATAAAAACACTGAGATCGGCAAACTTAAAAACGAGATCCGCGGTATTCTGAATAAGAAAAATGCCAGTGCAGCTGAACTGGCCAAAGCAAAAAAACTGATAGACGAACTGAATGAAAAAATTGGCGGGCTTGAAGCTGATGTAGCCAGGTTAACAGCCGAAAACCAGACACTGAATAACGATAAAGTGGTGCTGACACAGGAAAAAGAGAAACTTTCACAGGACCTGGCCACCACAACAGAAGTAAAACAAACACTGGAGAAAAAAGTGGATGTGGCTTCAACGCTTAACGCTTCCAATATTTCCATCACTCCTGTTGATATCAGGCGGAATGGCAAAGAAAAAGTATCAAGCACAGCAAAACGTGTTGACAAACTGGTGGTGAGTTTTGATGTTACCAACCGCATTGCACAGTCTGGCACCACGGATGTATATGTTGTGGTAATTGGCCCCGATGGCACACCGATGAATTCAGGTGCAGAAACATTTACCACACGTGAAGATGGTGATAAGGGTTTTACAGCCAAACTGCCTGTGGAAATTGAAACCGCCAAAAAGAAAAATGTGGAGTTTGCATTTGCTCCCGGAAATAAATTCCAGCAGGGCAGCTACAAGATCCAGATCTATCAAAATGGTTTCCTGATTGGCGAAGGCGTGCGTGAACTGAAGAAAGGCGGACTGTTCAGTTAATCCTCTCCATATATATAGTAATTATTGTACTCGCAGAAGATGGCAAAAGGCCAGGATGAAACATCCCGGCCTTTTGCTTTTTTTATAACTGAATCAACTGCTGTTAGTTTTTTGTAACCTTTACCCAGTCTACCAGCATTTTGCTTTTTCCCGCTTTTATTTGTTCCAGCGTTGAAGCAGGTAAACCATAATAAGGCTCTTTAATTCCATTGATCTTAAAAGGATAGATACCCCCCACTGCAAAATTGAGTATGAGATATTTTGGATTATCAAATGCCCATTGGCCAAAGAAATTTGTCATGGGTTTTGTAACCCGGAACATCGGGATATTATCATACTTGAACACCAGGCTCTCCGGCGTCCAGTCAACCGCGTACACATGCCAGTGGGTAACATCATTGCTGTCGGGGAAATAATAACGGTCTACCAGTCCTGCGTCGCCGCTGTATCCTTTACCATGCACGGCCGCACTGATCCAATCCTTTTCACCAATATATTCCATGATATCAATTTCACCGGTTTCGGGCCACACGCCACTGCCCAGCATCCACCAGGCTGGCCATAAACCGGCACCATCGGTGAGTTTTATTCTTGCTGAAGCTGTGCCATATGCAAATTCAAATTTGTTGCGGGTATTGATGCGGCCTGAGATAAAATCAAATTGCTGCCCGTCTCTTGTTACAAAACCCGGTGTGTATTTTGGCTGTATCACCAGTGCACCGTTTTGTGCACCCTCTGCATTTGCAGCAAAGGAAATGGTGTTGGCAGAATCAACATAGGCCTGCAGTTCGTTGTTGAAGTGCATACCGGTTACTTCCACGTTCCAGCGGGAGCTGTCGAGCCCCGGCCCCGAAAAATCTTCAAACAAAATTGTTTTTGCATTATCGGTTGCGGGTGCTGCCGGCGCATTAACCGTTACGGAAGAACATGCATTAAAAAGGAAACACGCCGCGATGGCTGCAGCAGCAAGCATCAGGTTCCTGGAATAATTTTTCATAATACTCGGTGAATTACTGGTAAACTCTTACATAATCTATTTCAAATGTCTCTGACGTAAACGACGGGCTTACGGCTCCTCCAAAATTGCCGCCCATGGCCATATTCAGTATCACAAAAAAGTTTTGGTTGAAAGGCAGGCTGTTATTGTTGGCAAAAGTGTAGTACAGCTGTGTATCCACATAAAATTTAATGGTGCTGGCCGACCATTCCAGGATATAGTTATGAAACGCCGTGGTGGCATCGGGAATAATAATGTTTGAGCCATCGCCATTAGCACCGGAATGACCGGGGTAATGCAGCGTGCCGTAAATCTTATTCGGTGTGTTGCCCACGTGTTCCATAATATCTATTTCGCCGCAACCGGGCCATGGTGTGGTGCTGATATTGCTGCCCAGCATCCATATGGCAGGCCAGGTACCACCGGTGGCAGGCAGTTTGGCCCTTACTTCTATGCGGCCATACTTGAAAGAAAATTTATCCTTGCTCAGTAACCTTGCAGAAGTATAGGAACTGCCGCTGTATGATTCTTTAATGGCCGTGATCTTTAAAACGCCATTGAGCACCACCGCATTTTCGGGCCTGCTGGTGTAGTACTGCAGTTCATTATTGCCCCAGCCGCCTGCACCCAGGTCGTAACCCCATTTGGCAGGATTGGGCGCTCCGTCCACATTAAACTCTTCTGACCAAACCAATGACGGCGTTGCTGCCACTACGGTAACTGTTACCTGGATGGACTTTTTTGCTGTGGCGCCGCTGCTGCTTTTGGCTGTAACCGTTACTGTAAACGTGGTGGTGCCCAGCTGTGAATATTTGTAGGTGGTTACACCCGATGGTACAGTAAGAATGGTGCCATCGCCAAATTCATAATCATACGAAACAGCATTGCTGGCAGCAGCGGTAAAAGAAACATTGCCGCTACCGTCGGTGCTCACGTTTGCTGTAACCGTCAGGTTTGCCGGGCCCGTGTCGCCGGTGCCGTTATTGCTGCTTTTTTTACAGCTGCCGCCAAGAAGAAAAAATAATAATGCTGTTAACAGTACAGCTGTTTTGCTGTGCTTCATTGCTTGTTATTTATTTTTAAGTATTTGATACCATGCATTGCCATCGGCGCCTATATTACGCAAACTCATACTGGTGGCTGATATGGCCAGTATTTCATACGTGGTGCCGCCTGTACCAAAGTTAATGATGCCGTTACCCGGAACCGTAAACTGTATACGGGTGGAGTTGGCAGATGTGGAAGCGCTGGTGGCATCCATAAAGGCCAGTTTTTTGTTACCGCCGGTATTGATGGGATAACAGGCATCGCCGCCGCTGAAACCATAAAAGGCAGAAGCTGCACCAATAGAAAAGTTATCGCCTTTATTATCAACACTCATAAATACATTGTTATTGGCATCTTTTGAAAAAGTGATCTCATCATCATAGGCGCAGGCTTCCCTTGTATTGGGTGGCGCTGCATACCAGATGGGGGCAAACTGGTCGCTGGGACCCACACCAAAGTGACCCACCACATCTTTATTGGTAACCCATACTTTGGATGAACCACCAGTGAGTGACTGTAATATTGCAGCGGGAATTTCAAATGCCACAAACACTTTTACTTTTTTTGAAACGCTGGATATCACACCACCTGTTCCAACAGCATTTACCGTAATGGTGTATTCGTAAGTGCCGGGGTTGGTGTACTTATAATTGATGGTTCCGGTTGGCACCACCTGTGTTTTACCATCGCCAAAATCAATATTGTATGTTAACGCGTTGGTGGCAGCGGCTGTAATGGTTACAATACCGGTACCGTTGCCATTGGGGTTGGATGCATCCACACCTGCAATGGTGGTGGCCAGTGTGAGGCCGGTGGGCGCTTTAAGATCGCCAAACTTGTAATCTGTTTTTTTACAGGCGATGAACAAAACACCCGCAGCAAAAAACAGCGTGATCAGTAATTTTATTTTAGTGGTCATAATGTAGTTTTTTAAATTGTTTACAGTGTGATGTCATCAAACAGGAAAGTAAAATTTGCTGTACCATCGCCCATGGTTCCGTTATCGAATATCAGCACCACTTTTTGATAGCTGTTGGCCGTATTGATTGTGCTGTAATCGAACGTAAGCTGTTCCCATGCATTGGCAACAGTAGTGGTTACTTCCTTTTCAAAACTGATACCACCATTGGTGAGGTTCTCCACTTTCAGCAGCACTTTGGCACCCACCCTTGGTGAGAAAACTTTCATTTTAAAAATTTTGCTGGCGCTGAAATCAATGGGCGCATCAAGGGTGAGGTAGGCACCGCCCCAGGTTTGTCCTGCATTCTTAACCATTTTACCCACTTTGGTGCTGGTATTGATACCGCTGCTTTGCGGGTTGCTGATCACTGTGGCCACACCACCGTCGAAATTGGTGAAATTATAGTTGATGGTGGACGACTGGAAGTCAATTGGCACCAGTAACTGGTTGCCCGGCATTACATTGGTTTGCCTGATATCATCAAACAGGAAAGTGAAGTTGGCTGTACCATCGCCCACGGTGCCATTGTCAAATATCAGCACCACTTTTTGATAGCTGTTGGCGGTGTTGATGGCACTGTAATCAAAAGCAAGGTCTTCCCATGCATTGGCAACAGTAGTGGCCACTTCTTTTTCAAAGAAGATACCGCCATTGGTGAGGTTTTCCACTTTCAGCAGCACTTTGGCGCCCACTCTTGGAGAAAACACTTTCATCCTGAAAACCTTGTTCACAGAAAAATCAATGGGATTACCCAGCGTGATAAAGCTGCCACCCCAAACTTCAGGTGCGTTCTTCACCATCTTACCCACTTTAGAGCTGGTGTTGATACCATTTGACTGCGGGTTGGCAATTTTGGTAACCACACCACCACCAAAATTGGTGAATGTATAATCCACGGTGGGAGATTCAAAAGTTATGGGTAATAAAACGGGGTCCACAATGGTTACAGGTTTAATAAGCTGCGTGGTTGCAGCACCGCCGCTTAAGGCCACCACTTTAATATTATAGGTTCCCACGGCTGCATACACATGACTTACCGCTGTGCCTTCTGTAAATGATACCGGCACTTCATTGGCCACATCACCAAAATACACTTTGAACAATGTTTCATACAAGGCAGTGGCAGTAACCGTTACTTTATAATTATTGTTGGGGTCTACCGTAATGGTAAAATCCAGGTTTTCAGGCGCCCTGAAAGAAACGGTGAGCTGTTTGGTTGCTTCGGCAGTTTTACCGGTAATGCTGTGGCCCACCACTTTTACATTGTATACGCCTTCGGCATATGCATGCTGTGTGTTTTTACCGGGCTGCACTTTTGCAGGTGTGGTGGTGGCGTCGCCGTAATACACATCGTAATAAGATACGCCTTCGCCATTGGGTGTAATGGTTACCAGTCCCGTGTTATCCTGTGTGATATCAAAAAAAGCAGACAGGCTTTTAGGTGCAGCATCTGTATCCAGTAAACTGATATCGTCGTTTACAATTTTTTTACAGCCCGTAGCCATGGCCAGTAAAAAACCGATGCTGAAAAAATATTTTAATAGTTTCATTATAATTCGTTTTAGTGGTTAATGATTAATAACCGGGGTTTTGAGAAAGACCGGATATCGCAATTTCTGTTTGCGGTATGGGGAACACTTCGTGTTTGCCGGCAACAAAACCGGTGATCTTCGAAGCCGCCTGTCCTGTACGTACCAGGTCAAAAAAGCGGTCGCCTTCCATTGCCAGTTCCAGTCTTCTTTCATCCCATATAGCCTGTTTCAATGCTGCACCTGTTGCAGTGATATCCTTGCTGGCATCATTTACTGCAAATGCACGGCGGCGCACCCTGTTGAGGTATTGCTGTGCCTTTACATCATTGGGGGTGGTTGACCTGTTGAAAGCTTCGGCAGCCATTAACAGCACTTCTGCATAACGGATGGTTCTGAAATTATTGAGGTAATTCAGCTCCAGCTGGCCCGATGTTTCGCCCTTGCGTGGCTGATATTTCTGACTGTACAAACCGGTGTTTTTATAGGGCGCCACCTGGTAAGTGATGTTGAATGCAGGATTTGCATTTTTATACGCTTCAATATCCAGTATGGTGGCCGCTTTTCTAATGTCACCTGCTGTATATGCATTGGCCAGGTTAGCGGTGGGTAAATTGGTGCTCCAGCCTGCCGCATAAGGCATGGCTGCACTTCCGTTGAGCCCGCGCACACCGCATTGCTGCACGGCATAATTTCCCTGGCCACGGTTATACCCTGCCCAGTTATAATAAGGAGATGCATTGGAATACTGAATTTCAAAAACAGATTCCGGACCGTTTTCGCCAGACTGTAAAAAGATGCTTGCAAAATCGGGTACCAGTGAGAACGGACCATTCACCACATTTTCCAGTACCGTGGCAGCCGCATCAAATTTATTTTCGTACAGCAGTACTTTACCCAGTAATGCCTGTGCTGCATATTTGGTAACCCTTCCTTTTTCGTTATTGGTTACAGGTAATGTTGCAATAGCGGTATTGAGGTCGGCTTCTATTTGTTTGTAAACATCAGCCTTGGGTGAGCGTTGCAGTGTTTTTGATTCGGTAAGGCCCAAACGTTTTTCGGTAAACAAAGGCACATCGCCAAAAAAGCGCACCAAATGAAAATAATAATAAGCACGCAGGAAATACACCTCACCATACAATGCATCCTTACCGGTGAAGTTGACTGTTTCGCCGGCCTTGTTCACATTTTTATACTGGTGCATATAGTTGGCCCTGTTAATACCTTCGTAGGCGGCCTGCCACAATTCAGTAAGTGCAGAGTTTACCGGTGTGTGGGTATAATCATCTATCTGCTGCAAAGCAAGCACGTCAGATGCATTTTCGCCACCGCTCACCGCATTGTCTGATGCGATATCACCAATAGGCACGGCCTGGTTCAGCCATTGCAGCGGGGTGTACACACTCACTGCCATGGTGCGGTAGTCGCTTTCAGACTTCAGGTAATCGAGGTCTGTTATTTTGTATTCATCGTGTGGGTTGTAATCCACCCATTTTTTACAGGAAGCGAGCGAGGCCATTAAAAAAACCAGGCTCAATATTTTAATATTTTTCATTGTATAATGTTTTATAAAAATTAAAGTTTAATGTCAATACCAACGGCATAGGTTCTTGCCTGCGGGTATGCACCACGGTCGATACCTGTGTCTAAGATGCCACCAGGTATTTCGGGGTCAAAGCCGGTATATTTTGTAAAGGTGTAAGCGTTCTTCACCTGTGCATATACACGCAGGCTTCTGAATACATTTTTGGTAAGGGAAGCAGGGATTGTATAACCCAGCTGTATGTTTTTAATTTTTATAAAAGAGCCGTCTTCCACGTACCTGTCAGATACACGGATATTGCTGTTGGCATCTGTAAATGAATAACGGGGATACCTTGCATCGTTGGTGCTGCCGGCTCCTGTCCATCTTGCCAGTACAGACCTGTCTTTGTTGGAGTAGTTGGCATTTCTTTCGTAAGCACGGTATACATCGTTACCAACAGATGCATAAGTAAAGGCGTTAAAGTCGAAGTTTTTATACTCCAGGTTCAGGCTCCAGCCCATGGTAAAATCTGGGAAGGGGTCGCCGATCTTTGTCTGGTCTGCTGCAGTGATCTTTCCATCACCATTCACATCCACAAAGCGGATATCACCCGCCTGCGCACCTGTTTGTGTGGCCCACTTGGTAACATCGGCAGCTGTTTGAAACAGTCCGTCTGTTTTGTATCCGTAGAAATAACCCGGTGTTTGTCCTTTTTCAAAAACAGTTACAGTTTGTGACTGTCCGTTGAAATAACCTCCGCCAATATATCTCGCCGTACCATCATCGTTGGTGGCAGTCACTTCATTTTTAGCAGTAGTGAAAGTAAGTGAAGTGCTCAGTTTAACCGTCCTCCTGATGATATCGTTATAACCTAAAGTGATGTCAACACCACTGCTTTTTGTAGAACCGATATTGGCAACAGGAACGTCAATGGTTCCCAAGTACAGGGAAGCTGTGGGTTTAAACAGTAAACCATCTACTTTTTTCTGGAAGTAGTCAGCAGATAATGAAAATTTCCTGTGATAGAAATTCATATCAAAACCGGCATTCATCTGCAGTTGTTTTTCCCAACGCAGGGCATCATTTGCAGCAGAACCGACGGTGGAACCTGAATAAAACACGTTTCCAAATGTATATCCGTTGCTATTAGCTGTAGCATCATAACTGGGACCTCCTGTAACAATACGTACAAACTGCGGGTCTACATTTTCGTTACCGATAGAACCATAGCTGCCCCTTATTTTCAGGTAATCGATAAACCTTGACTGGAAGAAGTTTTCTTTTGTAACCACCCAGCCGAGTGAACCAGAGAAGAAGTTGGCATATTTATTATCTGAGCCAAATGCATAGGAACCATCGCGGCGTGCAGTAAAGGATGCCAGGTATTTTTCCTGGTAATCGTAGTTCACCCTTGCAAAACCGGAAAGGTTTTTCCTTAAGTACTGGTAATAATAACCACTGAGTGCATTGGTATTGGTAGCAGTGTTATTACCGGTGGCAGCAGTAAAATCGGCAAATTCCCATGAGTTAAAGGGCACATCCTGTCTGGTGGCACCTGCTGCGTTACCGGATATTTTTGCAAGTGAAAAACCAATCACTGTTTCAAAATTGTGATCTTCCTTCACTTTGAAATTGTAGTTGGCGAAGCTTTCCCAGGTATAGTTAAAGTTGCTTGTTTTGTCGTGCGACACACTGTTGTGTTTGCCGGTAACGGTGGAACCGTCGGCATTCATGGTGTTCTCTACGTTATTGGTACCGTAAAATACAAGCGGTGTAAAGCTTTTGCTGTTGCCATCGTATTTGGTATAACCAAAACGTGTGGTGAGTTTGAGGTTCTTCAGCACATCGTACTGGAACTCGAACTTGCCATAGAGTTTATTACCGTTGTTTTTATTATAAGTATTCTCGAGCTTGGTGAGCGGGTTAAAAATTTCAGACAATAATAAATTGCTGAAACCATATTTACCCACGGTATTGGGCACTGTATTGTACACCGGTACTGTAGGATCGAAGTTGAGTGCACTGCCGATAATACTGTTGAAGGAATTTTCCTGTATGCCTTTTCCGTTCAGCAATACACCGGTGGTGTTCATTATAAATTTAAGTTTGGAGCTAAGGTCAAAGTTGAGGTTGGCTGTAAAGTTGCCGCGGCTGAACAGTGATTTGTCGTTACCGCCCACAATACCACCCTGGTTGAGATAAGCAGCAGAAAGGAAATAAGTAATTTTTTCGCTGCCACCCCTTGCTGCCACGCTGTGCGATTGCATGGCTGCCCTTTTAAATATCTCATCCTGCCAGTTGGTACCCACGCCCAGTTTAGACAGGTCGGGGAAAATAATATTACCACCAGCCACGGTACTTCCTTCGTTGATCATGGCAGCATATTCAGTGGCATTGAGCACACCAATTTTATTCATTACTTCCTGCATACCATAGTTGCTGTTAACGGTAATGTCGAGCCGCTGGTTTTTACGGCCAGCCTTGGTGGTAACCACAATAACGCCATTACCGCCTTTTACACCATAGATAGCGGTGGTGGCAGCATCTTTCAATACGTTGATGGATTCTATATCGGCCGCGTTGATAGAGTTGAAATCGGTAAGTGTTTGCGGCACACCGTCGATAATAACCACGGGATCGGTTCCGGAGAAAGAAGGAATACCCCTGATAAGCACGGTGGGTTTTGCACCGGGTGTACCGGGAGAAATTACAGTAACACCAGAAGCCCTTCCCTGCAGGGCTTCTTCGGCCCTTACCGGTTTAAGCTTTTCAATGTCGGCCGCCTTGATGGTGGAAACCGCACCGGAAACCTTGGTTACTTTTTGGGTGCCATAACCTACCACCACCACCTCAGAAAGGTTGGAAGCAACTTCGGTAAGCACCGCTTCTACTGTGCTGCCGGTGATGAGCACTTCTTTGCTTGCATAGCCTACAGATGTGATGAGGAGGCTTTTTGCAGTTGATGGAACGGTAAGTGTAAATTCACCTTTTTCGTTGGTGGTTGTTCCGTTTTTTGAGCTTTTGGAAACAACAGATGCATTGGCGATTCCCGCACCTTTTTCGTTCAGTACCCGTCCGCTCACAGTTTTATTTTGAGCATGTGAAACGGTTGCGGCTGACAAAAAAAGAAGCAGGAAAAGACTGTTCAGGACTTTTTTCATACGCAAGTTTTTGTTTTGATGAATTCAATTTTTGATTGAAGCCGGACCAAAAATACTATCAACTCGCAAGAGGCTCTTTATTTTTCACCTCAACTCCACCACATCAAATAATATTAAGTGTTTGATTTTCAATAATTAAACAATACATCATTACTACATCAAAAAGCTCTATCTTTAAATAATGAAAAAGCTTGCTGCATTTTTATACTTCTTTATGGGGGTAATGATCCTCCGTTCACAAAACACCATTGGTCTTCCTCAAATAATAAATTATTCTAACACCGACTACCGGGGCGGCACCCAAACCTGGGATATTAAGCAGGATAAATGGGGGCGTATGTACTTTGCAAACAATGAAGGTTTGCTAACCTATGACGGCAATTACTGGAAGATATATCCGCAGCCCAATAAAACCATTTTGCGCTCCATTGCCATCGACACAATTCAGAACAGGATTTATGCGGGCGGGCAGGATGAGATGGGATTTTTTGCACCCGGCGGGGCCGGCACACTGGAATATACTTCGTTAAAAAACCTGGTACCCAAACCGCAAAACCAGTTTGCCGATGTTTGGGATATTGAAATATTCAACGGGGCTGTTTTCTTCCGCACCAGCGACAGGATATTTGAATATAAGAACCAGGCCATACAGGTGTATCCCGCCGTTTCGGGCTGGAATTTTCTCAAAAAAGTAAATGGCAAACTGCTGGCGCAGGATAAAAAGAAAGGATTATTTGAATACACCGGCAATGGCTGGCAGCCCATCAGCAGTGAAAATGCAGTTCCTGCTTTTGAAATTACCGGCATCATTTCACTCAACCGCGACACTTTGCTTGTAAGTACGCTCAGTTCGGGGTTGTATATTTTTACCAACGGGGCATTCAGCAAAAAGCAAACACCGGCCGATAAGGATTTTGTTGAAAACCAGGTATACGCACTGGAACGCATCAATAAGGATGAATTTGTTGCCGGCACCACATCCAAGGGTTGTTATATATTGAATAACAGTGGCGAAATTGTACAGCAAATTGCCCGGACGGAAGGATTGCAAAACAATAATGTACTGAGTATTTTTTTAGACCGGGAACAAAACATGTGGACCGGTTTGAACAACGGCATCAGTTTTATTGCCTATAACTCTGCCATCAAATACATCAAGCCCAGTAAAACAAATGATGTGGCCGGTTATTCCACCAGTGTTTTCAATAACCAGCTCTATATTGCTTCTTCCGATGGTGCTTATACCGTGCCCTTGCTCACCAACAATAAAGACATCAGTTTTTCCAAAGGAGCATTTTCATTACTGCCCGGCAGCAGCGGCCAGGTATGGCGGCTGGGTGAGGTTAACAAACAATTGCTGATGGGGCACCATAACGGCAGCTTTATTATTTCGGGCAACCAAACCATACCGCTCACCAATGGTGTGGGCAACTGGCTGTTTGTACCATTATCCAATATTGCGCCATCAAAATACGTGCTTGCCGGCACTTATACCGGGCTCAACCTGCTTCAATTCAATGGCAGCAGTTTTGTAAAAAGCGAAACACTCAATGGCATCAGCGAATCGCTGCGTTTCCTGGCGGCAGACAATAATGGTTATATATGGGCTTCGCACCCCTACAGGGGCATTTACAAAATAACCGTGGATACGGCCGCAAGATCATTTTCCTCCATATTGTACACGGCAAAAGATGGCCTGCCCTCCACTTTCCGCAACCATGTATTCCGTATTAACAACCACGTTGTGTTTGCAACGGAGAAAGGCGTATATGAATATGATGATGCTGCCAGTAAATTCATACCCTCTCCGTTTTTATCACCGGTATTTGGCACTATCGGCATCCAGTACCTGAACGAAGATGCCGACGGGAATATCTGGTTCTGCAGTGGTAAAAGAATTGGTGTTGCCATGGCAGTGAGTGAAAAACAATACCGCATTACTTATTTTCCCGAACTTACCGGGAAAATATTACTGGGTTTTGAAAACATATACCCTTTTTCAAAAGAAAATATCTTCATTGCATCAGATAACGGTATCATACACCTGAACTTTGAAAAATATGCCACCAATAATTACAGGCTGCCGGTACTGCTTACACAGGTGAAAGTAATGGGCCGGTCAGACAGTGTGGTGTTTGGCGGTTATTTCAATCCCGGTAAGCAATCTGGCGCTGAACAGGATGAAAAAAACATCTTGCATTTTGCAAACCGGCTTAATTCGTTTCATTTTGAATTCAGCGCCCCGGCTTTTGGCACTCAAAAAAATATTGAATACAGTTACCTGCTGGAAGGGTACGATAATGGCTGGTCGGCCTGGACATCCAAACCCGAAAAAGATTATACCAACCTGCCCAGCGGTCATTATACATTTAAGATAAAGGCGCATGATAACCTGGGCAACGAATCGGAAACGATCAGTTATCGTTTTGTGGTGCGGCCGGCCTGGTACAATACCATTTGGGCTTACCTGTTGTATTGCTGTTTTGCGGTTGCGGTTGTTTACCTTGTTAACCGGTGGCAGAAAAGAAAGCTGCAGCAACAGCAGCAGCAGTTTGAAGAAGAGCAGCGCAAGCTCAAATACATTCACCAGCTGGAGATGGAGAAGAATGAAAAAGAGATCATCAAACTGCAGAATGAAAAACTGGTGAACGAGGTGATCTATAAAAATAAAGAGCTTGCCGACGTAAGCATGCACCTGGTGGAACGGAGTGATGCCCTGCTGAAAGTGAAAGATGAACTGCAGCGCCTGCATAAAAAAACCGGCGAGAACCACGATATTAAAAAAGCCATACAGCTGCTGAATGATGTTGAAAAAAACAATGCCAACTGGGAACAGTTTGCCACTCACTTTGACGAGATCAACAATGATTTTTTAAAAAAGCTGAAATCAAAATACCCCGCACTTACCAATACCGATCTTAAAATGTGCACCTACCTGCACCTCAAACTTTCATCAAAGGAAATTGCACAGCTGATGAATATTTCGGTAAGGGGTGTTGAAATAAGCAGGTACCGGCTGCGCAAAAAACTCAATATCCCGCAGGAAAAAACATTATACGATTACCTGATTGAAGTTGGCAGCAACACGGAATAAAAAATCCTGCCGCTAATATTGCAGCAGGATTTACTTGTACTTGCGCCGGGAAATGATGTAGTTTAGTTTTAGCCCGCAGCGGTAATACCCGGCAGCATGTTATTGGTAAGGTCAACCACTTTTGCAGACTGGCGGCTGGCTTCTGCCTGTTGCAGCAAACCGGCTTTAATGGTTTCATCTGTAAGACCCGCAATGCTGCATGCCCGGTTAAAATCGGTATGCATGCCATAAGATTCCATAAAGGGCGGCACGTCTTTTAATTCAGGGAATGCACTGAATTTTTTTACAAAATAATAGGTTTTAAAATCCAGCAGTTTTGTGTAAGCAGTGTAATAAGTTTCCATACTGTTTCATTTTTTGATGAGGTAATAAAATTGCAAACAGTGTTTATGGCGGTAAATAAATTACGCAACAAACAATGTGTTTGGTTTTAACTCAAACAAAGAATACGGATTTGCGCACTGCGTTTTTCAGCAGTAAATTCAACAGTAATCAAAGGATAATTTGGAAACGGCCTGTCGGTTTGACTTAAGGGATTAGATACGGTTTAAAGGGCAGTATCAGTTATTTTGGTAATGTAAAAATAGCGCATCGGCCAGCCGTATAAAAATTTTACAAGGCCTTTTATTACCCTTTAACAATGAAAATACCCTTAGTAATTTTACCCTTTTTCCACTAAGCAAATGATTGTAAAGCATTTACTGTAAAATGATTTTCTTTGCATAATTATGTCACTGTATATAGCATCATTAAACTCAGGCAGTAATGGCAATTGCTATTATGTGGGTAACGACACCGATGCCGTACTGGTTGACGTGGGTATCTCCTGCAGGGAAACAGAAAAGCGCATGAAACAGCTGGATCTTTCCATGAAAAAAGTGAAAGCCATTTTTATTTCACACGAACACGGAGATCATATCAAAGGTGTTTCAACACTTGCCAATAAATACAGTTTGCCCGTTTATATTACCGCAGGTACTGCAAAGCATGGCCCCATTTTAATAAAGCATTTATCAAAAAGTTTTACACACGGAAAGCCTGTTGCCATCGCTTCATTGACTGTTATGCCCTTCTCAAAAAAACATGATGCTGCCGATCCGCACAGTTTTGTTATAAGTGATGGTAATATTAACGTGGGTGTGTTTACAGATATTGGTGTGGTATGCGACAACGTGCTGCACAATTTTAAACAATGCCATGCTGTTTTTCTAGAATCCAATTATGACGAGGCCATGCTGGAGAATGGCCGTTACCCCATACATTTAAAAAACCGCATCCGCGGCGGCGAAGGACATTTATCCAACCGACAGGCGCTGGAACTTTTTATCCGGCACCGTGCCGGTCATTTATCGCACCTGATTTTATCCCATCTTTCCAAAGAAAATAATTCTCCCGAACTGGCTGCTGAAATGTTTGCAGCACATGCAGGCGATACAAACATCATTGTTGCTTCCCGTTACGAAGCATCGGCCGTATACAGTATTGGTGCTGCGCAAGACATTAGTGCTTTCCAAAGAAAATCACCTCCTGTTCAGCTGGGTTTATTTGCCTGAGCTTTTAACTGAAAAATGCCCGCATTATATTTGCTGCACGATTGCAGTATTTAATTATTCATCATTAAAACAATTGCTATGCCGGCAAAAAAAATTACAGACCTTCTTGGCAGCAAGGCCGAGTATTTATTGAATCACCAGAGCAAAACCATTTTAAAGGAACAGCTGCATTTACCGGGGCCCGATTTT
>JABLTH010003558.1_pt1 | contig 72641 bp, 60 predicted proteins | sample 7875711 | NCBI WGS metagenome assembly JABLTH01 (sample SAMN14941262, study PRJNA633318) | bioreactor metagenome | isolation source: bioreactor | place: China | collected 2019-03-05 | reverse complement strand
GCCCAGCCAACAAGGCAATGGCGCGCAGGTCCGTTAAACCGACTTCATGCACGGAGGACTTGCGATTACCCAGCAGGAACGCGTCCATCGCATCGCCCTCCATCAGGCGCCATTGCCCTGCTGGCGCATCGATGTTGGCAGCATCCACCACAATCAGGGCGTCGGCCTCCTGGATGGGGCCAGCCAGTGTGAACGACAACGTGCCGCCGTCCAGAAGCTCCATGTCATCGGACAACGCCGGCGCTGCACGCAGCGCCGTCAGCACGTGGATGCCCACACCCTCGTCCGTCAGGAGCGTGTTTCCAATGCCGAGCACCAGAATCTTCATGGTGGCTCAGTTTAGACTTAAGCGTTTACTGATGTATAGACCGAGACTCTGAAATCTTTGACTTAAATCAAAGCATGGGCGGAGCGTCATTAGATGCGACTGCGCCGAGCGTATAACGCGCCTGCTCCCACTAGGAATTCCGTTGCCATGTGCCTTGCCATACCGATGCAAATCACCGCGATGGACGGACTTTGTGCCCGTTGCGAAGCCCGTGGCATCTTCCGCGACATATCGGTCTTCATGATCCGGGACGAACTCCCGCAGGTGGGCGACCACGTGATGGTCAGCGCCGGGCAGGCTGTCCGCAAGGTCAGTGAGGAAGACGCGCGACTGTCCTGGGATCTCTACGACCAAATCCTGGCGGAAACACCGAATCCGTAGCTTCATCGACCGCCATGGGCCTGTTAATCAGGAGCATGTGGCCCGCGAGTTCGACGCCCATCGTTGGATTTGCGCTGGCGTATCGGTCCTACACCGCGGCCACCAAGCCGTCGCGCCGCGGATCGGAGCCACCCACCCACAGCGGTGAGTCTCCGCCCGACTCGGGTGAACGGGTGATGGCAAAACTTCCACCAAAATCCGTCCCGGTGATGCCCGGAGGTCCGCTGGGGTGCCCCATGGCGCGCAGTTCCGCCGACAAGATTTCCGGAAATTGCGCCTCGATGTCGACCTGAAGACCCGTCGCCTTGTGCTCGATCTTCCAGCGCGGCGCATCCACGGCGGCCTGCGGATTGCGCTTGCCGTCGATCATCGCCGTGAGCAGTTGCACCTGGCCTTGGGGCTGGATGGGACCGCCGGTGACGCCCAGCACGCCCCAGGGCGCGGCATCCTTGGCCACCAGGGCCGGGATGATGGTGTGCAAGGGTCGCTTGCCGCCGTCCACGCGGTTGGGGTGGGACTGGTCCAGGCTGAAGCACGCCGCCCGATTGTGAACGCTGATGCCCGTGCCCGGCACCACGATGCCCGAGCCAAAGCCCAGGAAGTTCGACTGGATCAGCGACACCATCATGCCCGAGGCATCGGCCGTCGCCACGTACACCGTGCCGCCCCAGGGCGGTATGGCGGGTCCGAAGTGGCTGGCCCGGCGCGGGTCGATCCGCGCCGCCTGTGCCGCCAGCCGCTCGGGCGCGAGCAGGGCGTCGAGTTTTTCCTCCATGAAGGCCGGATCGCTGATGGCGCCATAGGTATCGACGAACGCGAGCTTGAGCGCTTCGATCATCAGGTGCTGCGCGGTAACGTTGCCCGAACCCAGCAACCGACTGTCGAAGTTGGACAGAATACCCAGCGCCTGCAAGGTGGTGATGCCCTGACCGTTGGGCGGCAACTGATGGATGTCATGCCCACGGTAGCTCTGGCGCACCGGCTGCGTCCAGCCCGACTCCTCCCAGTGGCGCGCCATGTCGTCCACGGTCAGTGCGCCGCCTCGGGCCTGGGCATGGGCGCAAATGGTCCGGGCCAGTTCGCCCTGGTAGAAGCTTTTCCCCTTGCTGCCGGCGATTTCGCGCAAGGTGTCGCCCACATGGGGCGTGCGAAACAACGAGCCGGCACGCGGGGCCTGGCCGTCGCGCAGGAAGTGGGCCGCGAAATCCGGTTCGGCTTGCAGCCGCTGGGCCTCCTTGGCCCACTTGGAAGCCACCACCGGGCTCACCACAAAACTCTCGTCAGCGTACCGGATGGCCGCACCAAACAGGGAGTCAAAGGGCAGCGACCCCAGACGATCCGAGAGCTGCCGCCAGCCCGCCACGCCGCCTGGCACGGTGGCGCTGTCCCAGCCCGTCAGCGGCATGGTGGGTCGGGAAGCCAAACGTGCCTGCCACGCCGGAGACGACCAGGCCGCCGGCGAACGTCCACTGGCGTTCAGGCCCAGGACGCGCTCCGGAGAGTTTGGATCCCAGACCAGCGCGAACAGGTCGCCCCCGACCCCGTTGCTCACCGGCTCCACCACGGTCAGTGTGATGGCCGCGGCCAGTGCGGCATCCACCGCGTTGCCGCCAGCCTGCAACACGGCCAATCCCGCCTGGGCCGCCAGCGGTTGTGCGGTGCTCACCATGGCGCGGCCGACCACGGGCTGGCGCTGGCTGGGACACGGCAGGTCCCAATACGAGGAGGACAACAAGGAGTTCGATGTCATGGGGTTCCCGATGCTTTCAGTCCAGCTTGAGCTTTCGGTCTCGCACGACACCGGCCCAGGTACGCTGCACCGACTGCATGTAGCTCGACAGGGCTTCAGCGGAACCGGGCATGGCCACGAAACCAAGTTGATTCATTCGTGCCTGCACCTCGGGCTTGCGCAGCACTGCCTGGAGCGCGCTGTTCAGCCGTGCGGTGATATCGGGCGGCGTGCCCGCGGGTGCCAGGATGCCCACCCAGAGGTTGCCCTCGAAATTCTTCAAACCCAGCTCGTCCAGCGTGGGGACGTTGGGCAGCTCCAGCGCGCGCTTGCCGCCCGATACCGCCAGGGCACGCACCTTGCCGGACTTCACCTGGGGCGTGGCCGTGATCACGGCATCGAACATCAGATCAATCTGCCCCGCCACGAGGTCTGTCATGGCCTGCCCCGTGCCACGGTAGGGCACGTGCACCATGAAGGTCCCGGTCTGCGATTTGAAGTACTCCATCACCAGATGGTTCAGGGTGCCGTTGCCGCTGGAAGCGTAGTTCAGTTTCCCGGGGTTGGCCTTGGCGTAACTCACCAGTTCCGCATAGCTGGTCACGGGCAGGCGGCTGGACACCAGCAGCACCGTCGGGGTCTGACCGATCAGGCCCACTGGCACGAACGACGTGGTGGGCGAATAGCTGATCTTCTGCCCCATCAAGGTCGGCAGGGAATGGCTGCTGGTGCTGCCCAGGGTCAGCGTATAGCCGTCGGGCGCGGCCTTGGCACCTGCCTCGGAACCGACCAGACCGGCAGCGCCGGCGCGGTTGTCGATCACCACCGGCTGCCCCAATTGCTGGCCCAGGGGCTCGGCCACCAGCCGTGCCACGACGTCATTGGGTCCGCCCGCTGGAAACGGAACAATGAGCTTGATGGGGCGCTCCGGGTATCCCGCCGCCCAGGCACTGGCCCCCAGCACCAGCGAGGCGCAGGCGGCCAGCAGGAACTGGCTGACCCGGCGCCGCCAGCCAGTGGCGCGCGTCTTGAATGTCGATTCGTTGGTGTGACCCATGGCGTTCAACTCCTTGTGGTGTTCGCTGCAGGAAAAGTCGAGGCAGGCACCTGCCCTGGAACCACAGTCTAGGCGCTGATAATCTATGGGTCAATCGTTTTTTTACTATCGCATAAATGTTTTGGCAAGACCATAAACCTGCGCAGTGCACGGTTTACGGCCACAGCGGAGGGTGCGTGCCCGGCGGCACCGAGGAACGCATCCAGCGCGCCGGGGTCCGCGCCAGCAGGGCGCTGTGGCGCAGGGCGCGCAGTTGTCCGAAGCCTGAGGCCGTGGTTTCCAGGTAGGGCGTGGCGTCGGGTCGGGGCACGCCGAAGGCGTCTTGCAGCCGGCCCAGGCCGCGCAGCCAGTGCCCCGTCTGCGCCAGTGACACGCGCACGTGCCAGCTCCCGCCCTCCTCCTGCTGCCGGCGCAACGCCGCACTGGTGGCAAACGCCATGAGGTAGCCCGTGGCGTGGTCCAGTATCTGCATGGGCAAGGGCTGGGGCTGTGCGCTGCCTGCGGCCTGCGCCTCGGCGTGGTTGAAGCCCGAGGCCGTCTGCACCAGCGAGTCAAAGCCCCGGCGCGCGCTCCAGGGGCCGGCAGGGCCGTAGGCGCTGAGCGACACCATCACCAGGCCCGGCCGGACCTGCGCCAGGGCCTGCGGGCTCAGGCCCCGCGCCTCCAGCGCACCGGGGCGGTAGCCCTGCACGAACACATGGGCCTGCGCCAGCAACCGCGCCAGATCGGCACGCCCCGCCTCGGTGCGCAAATCCACCTGCGCGGACAGCTTGCCGCGACTGGTGTCGGCAATGGCTTCGATATTGGGCAGGTGCGGCGCGTTCAGCAGCATCACGTCCGCGCCGTAGCCGGCCAGGGCGCGTCCGCACACCGGGCCGGCCAAAATGCGCGTCAGGTCCAGCACCTTGAGGCCGGACAGCGGACGCTCGTCATCCGACACCGCTGGCAGCGCCCGTGGCGCGGCGTCGCCGATGCGCTCGAAACTCAGCAAGGGTTGCGCGGCCACGGCGCGGCCCTGCGCGTGGGCGTCCCAAGCGTCAAAGCTGCGCACCGCCGCCACCACCAGCCCGCGCTGGGCGGCGGTTTCCTCGAAATCCAGCGCGCGCCAGGCCCCCATGGCTTGCTCGGCTTGAGGCCGTGTCGCGGTGGCCGGGTCCAGCCCCAGCAGGCGCAGGGCGCCATCGCGGTGGTGCGCAAAATTGGCGTGCACCCGCACCCAGCCGTCGGCGCAGCGGTACAAGCCGGAGAAGGCGTCCCAGGCATTGGGCACGCGACCGTCGATGCTAAACCAGCCCACGCACTCCAGCGCGGCGTGCCGCATGTCCACGGCCACGGTTTGCCGTGGCTGGCCACGTGCATGGCCCAGTTCGCAGGCGGCCAGCGCAGCAGCGGCAATGCTGGCCTGGGCCGCCGTGCCCACGGCAAAGGAGGAAGGCAGGACCGGCTCCGCGCTGGTCAGTTCCACATGGCGCAAGGCCTCGCGGGGCAGGTCCGCCAGGGACCACAGCGCCGCAAGGACCGCGCCCGGATTCATTGCAGGGGCACGCCCGTCTTGGACTGCAGTTCCTCACGCGTCACGCCCGGAGCCATTTCCACGACCTTGAGGCCGTGCGGCGTCACGTCCATGACGGCCAGGTCGGTGATGATGCGGTCCACCACGCCCACGCCGGTGAGCGGCAGGGTGCACTTGGGCAGGATCTTCAGGTCAATGCTGCCATCTTTCTTCCTGGCGACGTGCTCCATCAACACGACGACACTCTTGACGCCACCGACCAGATCCATGGCACCGCCCATGCCCTTGACCATCTTGCCCGGGATCATCCAGTTGGCCAGGTCGCCTCGTTCGCTGACCTGCATGGCTCCCAGGATGGAGAGGTTGATCTTGCCGCCGCGAATCATGGCAAAGCTGTCGTGGCTGCCAAAGATGCTGGAACCCGGCAAGGTGGTCACGGTCTGCTTGCCGGCATTGATCAGGTCGGCGTCCACCTGGTCCTCCGTGGGAAAAGGGCCGATGCCCAGCATGCCGTTCTCACTTTGCAGCCAGACCTCGATGTCCGGGGAGACGAAGTTGGCCACCAGCGTGGGCAGGCCGATGCCCAGGTTGACGTAGAAGCCATCCTGCAGTTCCTTGGCGGCAATGGCCGCCATTTGGTCGTGTGTCCAGGCCATGATCAAACCTCCGCTTTCTGAGTGACTGTTCGCTTCTCGATCCGCTTTTCCGGATGGGCGTTGAGCACCAGCCGGTGCACGTAGATGCCGGGCAGATGCACGGCGTCCGGGTCGAAAGCGCCCGTTTCCACGATCTCCTCCACTTCCACCACCGTCAGGCGCCCGGCCATGGCCACTGCCGGGTTGAAGTTGCGCGCGGTGCGGCGAAAGATCAGGTTACCGCTCTTGTCCGCCTTCCAGGCCTTGACCAGCGACACTTCAGGCAACAGCGCCCGCTCCATCACGTACGTGTGGCCGTCGAACTCGCGCGTCTCCTTCCCCTCTGCGACGAGGGTACCCACGCCGGTGCGCGTGAAGAACGCCGGAATGCCCGCGCCACCGGCACGCAGCTTCTCGGCCAGTGTGCCCTGCGGCGTGAACTCCAGCTCGAGCTCGCCCGACAGGTACTGGCGCTCGAACTCCTTGTTCTCGCCCACATAGCTGGAAATCATCTTCTTGATCTGCCGGGTTTCCAGCAGCTTGCCCAGGCCGAAACCATCGACGCCGGCGTTGTTGGAGATGACGGTCAGGCCCTTGACGCCGCTGGCGCACAGGGCGTCGATCAGGGCCTCGGGAATGCCGCACAGGCCGAAACCGCCCACCGCCAGCAACTGGTCGTCGCGCACGATGCCGGCAAGTGCCTGAGCGGCACTGGGATAAATCTTGTTCACGCAGGGTTCTCCTTGCAACTGAGGGTAGCGCTACGATACTACCTATTCCACTACGTAGTTTTCCGTAAAGCCTTTCTCGCCCCGCTACGGTCATGGACATTGATTACCAACTCGCCTTCAACCTGGCCCCGGTCGGCCTGGTGCTCTCACGCAACCGCACCATGGTGGACTGCAACCAGCGCCTGTGCGAGATGTTCGGCGCCACGCGCGACCAACTGGTGGGCCAATCGTTCCAGATCCTCTACCCCAGCGCCGACGAGTACGAGCGCACCGGGGCGCGCATTGCGCCCCTGCTCAACCGCAACGGCACGTATGCCGACAACCGCATCATGAAGCGCGTGGATGGCCGCTTCAAGGGCGAAACCTTCTGGTGCCACGTGACCGGCCGAGCGCTGAACCGCGAAGCCCCGCACGAGAGCGGCATCTGGAGCTTTGAAGACCTGTCATCCCAACGCCCGGTGAAGGCGGAACTCACCGCCCGTGAACGCGAAGTTGCGGCCTGCCTGCTCGACGGCCTGACCAGCAAGCAAATCGGCAAGGTCCTCGCCATCAGCCACCGCACCGTGGAAATCTACCGAGCGCGCCTGATGCGCAAGTTCAAGGCGTCGACCACGGCGGACCTGGTGCACAAGTTGATGGCGGGGTGAGGGGGCGCTACGTTGAAGCGCGTTTGCGCACCGAACGCTTGGCGTGACTGGAAGCCCCGCCCTGCGCTTGCACATACGAGTCCAGCAGGCGGCGGATCATGCGCTGGTATTGCGTTTGATGCTTCGACGCCTCGGATTTGAAGAAGTCCACGCTGCTCTTGCTCAGAGCCAGCGTCACCTTCACGCCCTCCTCACGAAACGCCAGCTCGGCAGGAGACGGAAGAAAGTCCGCAACCACCTCCACGTCGCCCATGGGCTCATCCGTGTAAACGATTTTCTTTTTCATACACACTTTTTCCTTTGCGCCAGTAGCCGGCACCAACAATCCGAATGACCTTTCGCCGGTAGGTGAGCCACACCGTCAGAATGCCGCCTCCCGCTTTTCCAATGCAGTAAAACCGTTCCTCGGTTTCACTGTGCAACAGGTCTTTGGCGATGACGCGGTGCGGATCAGCGAACGCTGCCTGCGCCTCCTGAAACGACACGTGATGCTTGGCCTGGTTCTCCGCATCCTTGTTGTCATCCCATTCGAATCTGGCGATCGTCATGATGGGATACTAGCATCACGCCATACAAATATCCATACATTTATATGGGCATCTAGCATTCGCAGGGAAACATCACTTCCTCTTTTCGAGTCACTCATCGCCAAACAGATCCCCCAGCGTCCTTGGTGCATCTGAGGCGCCATCGGACTTCTTCGGCGTCCCCTTGGGATACTCCTCCGCGATGCGATCCTCCCAGTACGTCGCCGGATTGGGAGCGCTGCAAAGTCGCCGGAACACCTCCTGCGGAACATGCTTGTAGGCCAGGACGGTTTTGTTGTCCCAATGCAGGTCCAGTTGCCGCGATGCGGGGTCATAGTCGGCTTTGCGGATGCGGCCGCTCGTGAAAGTCTGGGTGGGCATGGTCGGAATCTCTACGAAATTGCTGCGTCGCAGGATGAGCCGAGTCTATGCGCGCTGGCCGCTCCAACGCCAGTCCTTTGAGCGTGGTGGGCGTCTGTGCCACGGCGCTGAAGCCCATTCGCGGCGTTGTTGACGTCGGAGATACTGATCTGCCGTTGGCACCAAAACGCGGAAACTCCAGCCACGCCCGCCCGCGAGAGCGCAAGCGTCGGGGCACAGATCCCACCGCGCTGACCCACAGCCCTTCGACAAGCTCAGGGCGAACGGGTGGGAGTCAGACCAACAACGTCCCCGGGTCGACGTAGGCGTAGCCCAGGTCGTGCGCCACCGCCTCGTAGGTCACGTGGCCCTGGCACACGTTCAGGCCGTGACGCAGATGCACGTCGTCCTTGAGCGCCTGCTTCCAGCCCTTGGTCGCCAGTTCCACGGCATGACCAATGGTGGCGTTGTTGAGGGCAAACGTGGAGGTCCGGGCCACGGCGCCGGGCATGTTGGCCACGCAGTAGTGAATGACACCGTCCACCGTGTACACCGGATCGGCGTGCGTGGTGGCATGCGAGGTTTCAAAGCAGCCGCCCTGGTCGATGGCCACGTCCACCACCACGGCGCCTTTCTTCATGCGCGCCACGTGCGAGCGCTTGACCAGCTTGGGCGCGGCGGCACCGGGCACCAACACGCCGCCGATCACCAGATCCGCGTCCAGCACGGCGTCCTCGATGCTGGCTGCCGTGGAGTACACGGTGCTGATGCGGTTGCCAAACACCAGGTCCAGTTGCCGCAGGCGGTCCACGTTCTTGTCGAGCACGGTCACGCGGGCGCCCAGCCCCACGGCCATCTGCAGGGCATTGGTACCCACCACGCCAGCGCCCAGAATGGCCACGTGGGCCGGAGCCACACCGGGCACGCCGCCCAGCAGCAGGCCTCGTCCGCCATGTTCTTTTTCCAGATAGGTGGCTCCCGCCTGCACCGCCATGCGTCCCGCCACCTCGCTCATGGGCGCCAGCAGTGGCAGGCCGCCGCCGGGGCCGGTGATGGTTTCGTAGGCAATGCAGATGGCGCCGGACGCCACCAACGCCTTGGTCTGCGCCGGATCGGGCGCCAGATGCAGGTAGGTGTAGAGGATCTGCCCGGGGCGCAGCATGGCGCATTCGCCGGGTTGCGGCTCCTTGACCTTTACGATCATTTCCGCACGTTGAAAAATGTCGCTCGCGGCGGCGACCATCTGCGCGCCCGCCGCCACGTACTGCTCGTCCGTCAGACCGATGGCGGTGCCGGCATCGCGTTGGACCAGCACCTCGTGCCCATGGGCCGTGAGCTCTCGCACGCTGGCCGGCGTCAGACCGACGCGGTATTCATGGTTCTTGATTTCCTTGGGTACACCGATCAACATGTGGGTCTCCTTGCGAGCTGGGTGAACCGCATTGTGAATACGATTGCGGGAATAAAGAAGCCCTGTTAATGACTCTGCGCAACCATTAGTCGAACTACTTGCGTGGACCAGGGAAAGACCAGGATTCGGACCTGCCGTTGCCCCATGCCGCCCGGAACGCAATAATTCTGCATTCACGGCACCGTTGGCGCCACGGTGCCGGCCCTCTCCCCATACCCCAGTTGCCTGCACCATGAACACATCGACCCGCTATCCCCATCCCGACCTCAACACACTGCCGGACGACATCAAGGCCCGGGTGCTGGAGGTGCAGGAAAAATCCGGCTTCATCCCCAACGTGTTCCTGGCGCTGGCACGGCGTCCGGCCGAATGGCGTGCTTTCTTCGCCTACCACGACGCCCTGATGCTCAAGGAGGACTCCGGCCTGAGCAAAGGCGACCGCGAGATGATCGTCACCGCCACGAGCGCGGCCAATCGCTGCCTGTACTGCGTGGTGGCGCACGGCGCCATCCTGCGCATCTACGAAAAGAAGCCGCTCGTGGCCGACCAGGTGGCCGTGAACCATCGCAAGGCCGACATCAGCCCGCGCCAGCGCGCCATGCTGGACTTTGCCATGAAGGTCTGCCTGCATGCCGACGAGATCCATGATGACGACTTTGCAGCGCTGCACGCCCACGGTTTCAGCGACGAGGACGCCTGGGACATCGCCGCCATCACCGCCTTCTTCGGCCTGTCCAACCGCATGGCCTCGTTCAGCAACATGATGCCGAACCCGGAGTTCTACCTGTTGGGCCGCGTGCCCCGGTCAAGGTAGCCTACGAAACTGCCCGCCGTTCAGATCTCGATGCCGGGCCTGTAGTCGGCCGCGTCCACCGTCTTCCATCGGCCGGCGAAGGTGGCCATCAGCAGGCTCGCCACGCCGCTGAGCACCACGATGTTCCAGGCGTGTTGTCAGTCGTTGCCATAGGCGCCGAACAGGCTGGCGCGAAATGTCTTGATCACCCAGGTAAACGGCAGCCAGTCGTGCACCGCCTGAAAGAAGTCACCGGTGAGTTCGATGGGCATGACGCCACCGCCCGCCGCCAGTTGCAGGGTCAGCAGCAGCACCGCCATCAGCTTGCCGGCTTCACCAAAGGCGCGCAGCAACAGGAACGCCATGGCCAGGAACGCCAGCGCGGCGGTCGCCATCGCCAGCACAAAGCCCAGGTAATGCGGCACCACCACCTCCAGCCCGAACACCAACATCAGGAACGTCAGCACCGTCTGCACCAGCACCAGCAGCGCCGGCACGGCAAACTTCCCCAGGGCCTTGGCCAGCGCGGGCGCGGAGGTGTATTCCGTGGGCAAGGTGCGCATGTTGAACAGATACACCGCCATCAACGCGCCCAGCCACAGGGCCATGGCCACCATGTTGGGAGCAAAGGCGCTGCCGTTGTTGGCCACGGGGGCCAGCACCTCCAGGAACGGCTCCACGGAATCGGCCAGCCCCCTGGCGCTGCCCTCGAGCCGGCCCGGTGACGCGGGCAACTCCGCCTCGACCATGGCCACACCGGCACGCAGCCGGGCCGCGCCCGCGGCCAGCGCCTTTCCGCTGGACAGCAGCGCATCAAGCCGGTTGTCCTCGGGCAGTTTTTCCGACATGGTGCGCACACCGTCGCCCAGCGTACCCACGCCATCGGCCAGCTTGTCGGTGCTGGCGGACACCCGCTCCATGCCACGCGCGAGCCGGGTATTGGCCTCGATGGCACCGGTCAGGCCGTCGGTCAACTGGGTACCGCCCGCGGCGAGTTGTCCCGCAGCCTGGCCAGCTTGTCGCCCACAAACAGGACGCCGGCCGACTCCTCCTGCAAGGTCGTGGCCCCGGCGGTGAGCTTGCGCGCACCGGCCTGCAGTTGCTCCAGACCGCTGCCCAGTTCGTGCTGGCGTGCCGCCAGCCGTTGCGCGCCGCCTTTGAGGGCTTTGAGATCCGCGTCCGGTGGCAGCTTCGACTCCATGCCGCGAATGCCCGACGCCAGTTGCTTGTACCCTGCCACCCATTGCGTCGAAGCACTGCTGTAGCGCGCCGCGCCATCGGCCAGGGCATTGGCCCCGGACCGCAACTGGGCCACGCCCGCATGGAGCCGGCTCAGACTCTTGCCGGACCCGTCCACCGACACCAGCACCTGTTCCCAGCGCTTTTCGTTCAGCGCGATGTTGACCTGATGCCCGAGTTCCTGGGCAAACCTGCGCGCAAAGCCCGCGGAAGCGTAGTTGTTGCCCTCGGACAGAACCACCGTGACCTGCCCTCCACCCGGGCGCTCGCCCGGCACCGCGCTGGCGCTGAAGTCCTTGGGAATGATCACGGCAAACGCCAGCGAACCCGTTTGCACCGCGTCGCGCGCCGCCTGGGCATCGTCCATGACGTGAAATTCGAACCGGGCGGACTTGACAAGGCCGTCGACCAGCTCCGCCCCCACGCGGGTCGGGCGTCCCTGGTAGGTGAAGCCCTGGTCCAGATTGACCACGCCCACTGGCAGCTCGTTGGTCTTGGCGTTGGGGTCCCACACGCTGGACAGGTAGATGAGCGCGTACACCGCCGGCACCACGCAGATCGCCAGCGCTGCCAGCGCCAAGCGTGGAAAGCGCCGAAACAGCGCGAACTCGAACCTGGTAATCTGCCAGGTCGAACGCACCAAGCCGGTCAGGAAATTCGGATATCCCATGCGCGGCATTGTGCTTGTTTCCGGTCCAAGTTGCCCGACAGGGCCGATCATGCGCCGCGACGACGCGACATTCAGAAGCTGGCCTTGGTCTTGAGCAGGAACTGCACCGGCTTGATGCCGGTTGTGCGGTCCAAGGGCACGGCCACGTCCATGTGCAGCACGTTGCCAAACGCGGCGCGCACACTGAAGATGCGCAGGCCAAAGCCCACGTTGCCCAGCCAGCCCGGATTCGCGGGGTTGCTGTCGGCGCCACCCCACGCCCGGCCGACATCGTAGAACGCGGCGCCGCCTACGCGGAACAGTCGCCACAGGTACAGATCGCTGTAGGCTCGCGTCTCCAGCGTCACCAAGGCACGATGCGCACCCGTCTGGTAGCGCAAGGGGTAGCCGCGCAGGCCGTTGTCGCCACCCAGCGGCAGCAAGTCCGGCAGGTCGGGGTTCTTGAGCGTATCGGCCCCAGCAAAACCATACAGCAGAAAGCGCTTGCTCAATGGCAGGTAGTAGCGTGCGGCGACACTCAGCAGTTGGCGTCGCACCTGGCCGTCGCGGTACTGACCCGAGATGGCCGCCGATGTGAGCAGTTCGTGGTCAGTGATCGGATTGAAACCGTTGCTCACCGATGCGGCATAGAGCCACGTGTCCTGACTGGACCCCAGACCTGCCAGTGCCCGCCCCAGTTGCAGCCGCGTGTTGAAGCCCATGGCAAAAAACTCGGGCCGTCCCATCTGGTTGCGGTTGCCGCGCTGTCGGAAATCGTCCTCGATCCACTCATACCGGACAAATGGGCCCACCAGCTTCTGGTCGGCGGGCAGCGCGGGGGGAGCCACAAGCCCGGGCTCCGCCCGATAGGCATCGTCAAGTGCCGTCACGCCCAGGGTGACCCGCCGTGTCCAGCCCTGTGCCAGACCCGGCGACCAGCCACCGAACACCTCAGCCTTGTTCTGGCGATGCCGGTACTGGCTGGCCACCACGCCGGCGGAGTACACGGCGTCAAGGCGATCGTCCTTCGACACCGTGACCCCCGCGGCCCAGCGCGCATCCAACGCGTAGAACGGCCGCACCACGGACGCGGACTGCCGCCGCCCGTCGCTGTTGTTGGCCATGCCGAAACTGACCGTGGTCCAGCCGTCGAAAGCACGCGGGTAGCGGATCTCGAACTCATTGCTGGAACGATCCACCTGGCTGGAATGCGCCAGCCCCACGGACAGACCCAGCCCCCCCAGGGTGTATTCCTGCAGCCCAATGCTGCTGGTGTTGGCGCCGCCAGAACGCCCAAAGCTCACCCCCGGATCCAGCGACCAGGTATCCCGCGTCAGCACCTCGAGATCGACCACGCCGTCGTGGTACGCCACGGGACGCATGCGCACCTCGTACAGGAATCGGTTGTCACGCAGCAGGCGCTCGGTTTCCTCGATCAGCCGCATCGACAGTCTCTCGCCAGGCTTGAACAAGAGCGCGCCCCGGATCACGCCCGCACGCGTGGTGCCGTGAATGCGGTTCGCCAGACGGAACAGGGCGTTGTTTTCCTTCGGATCGTCCAGGTCGAAGATGTCCTGGTTGACGATGTGGATCTCGCCGATGCGAGCCCCCAGGGCTTCCAGTTCGGCGAAGGAGGGCACCGAAGGCACGCCGCCGTTTCCGGTCGGCGCTTGCGCTGTCTGGGACCATGCGTGCGGTGCCGCCGCCCAGGCGGCGCAAACCAACAGCGCCGCACACACGAGGCGCGTATTGAATGGGTTGCGACTGGCGTTATCCATGAGCGGAATTGTCCGCGTTTTTGACGCGCCGCCCAGTCAGCATGGCGCCAAGTTGCGGCGCTAAGATGGCCGCTTCCCACGGTCTCACCTCACCCCAGCAGGAAATGCCATGCACTACCGCCACCTCGGCAAGAGCCAGCTCCAAGTTTCCGCCCTGTGCCTGGGCAGCATGATGTTCGCGGACCAAACCGACATCGGCGAGGCCCGCAACATCGTGGCCCATGCGCGCGAGCACGGCGTGAACTTCATCGACACCGCCGACGTGTACTCCATCGGCAAATCCGAAACCATGGTGGGCGAGCTGCTCCAGGGCCAGCGTGATGACTGGGTGCTGGCCACGAAGATCGGCAACAAGATGTCCGAGCGGCCCAATGAGTCGCACTACGCGCGCGCCTGGATGCTGCGCGAGTGCGACGCCAGCCTGCGGCGCCTGGGCACCGACCACATCGACATCTACTACCTGCACCGCGACTACAACGGCATGGACCTGGAAGAGCCACTGCGCGCCATCGACGCGCTGCTGCGCGCCGGCAAGATCCGCTACTGGGGCGTGTCCAACTTCCGCGCCTGGCGCATCGCCGAGATGGTGCACCTGGCGCGCCAGATCAACATGCCCGGCCCCGTGGTGTGCCAGCCCTACTACAACCTGCTCAACCGCCAGCCCGAGGTGGAAGTGCTGCCCGCCTGCGCGCACCACAGCCTGGGCGTGGTGCCCTACAGCCCGATCGCCCGCGGCGTGCTCTCGGGCAAGTACGTGCCCGGTGCCCAGCCGGCGGCGGACACGCGCGCCGGTCGGGCCGACCGGCGCATGATGCAGACCGAGTTCCGCGAGGAATCCCTGGCCATCGCCCAGCGCCTGAAAACGCACTGCGAGCACAAGGGCGTGCCCCTCGCCCACTTCGCCACCGCCTGGGTGCTGGCGCACAGGGCCGTCAGCGCCGTCATCGCCGGGCCGCGCACGCTGGCCCAGTGGACGGACTACTTTGGCGCGCTGGAGTACAGGCTCACGCCCGAGGACGGAGCCCTGGTGGACTCGTTGGTCAGCCCCGGCCACCCCTCCACGCCGGGCTACACCGATCCGGCCTATCCGCTGGAAGGGCGTTGAGCCTACTGCGGCAGACCGCGCACGATGTCCTCGGACACCGTCCACAGCCGACGCGCCAACTCGGCGTCTAGGGCGTCCTTGCGTGGCGCCTTGACGTTGCAGTCCGCCAGGTAGTGGCCTGCCAGCGGCAGCGCCTTGGGGTGGACTGCGGCGAACACTTCCGTCGCGGCCCCTTGCGGCACGCTTTTGAGCACCAGCGGCCCGATGAGGGTCAGCGCCGTCTGAACCACGCCACCCATGCTGCGGGCCAGATTGGTATGAATCACGCCGGGGTGCACGGCGTAGGCTGTGCGCCGCGTACCCTCAAACCGGCGTTGCAGTTCCTTGGCGAACAGCAGGTTGGCGAACTTGGATTGCCCGTAGTTGCCCCACGCGCTATAACCCCGTTCACCGCTCAGATTGTCAAACTGGATGCCCCCCGGGGGGGCCTGCTCGTGAGCCTTGCTGCTGAGCATGACCACCCGGCCATCCTCGGTCAAGGTGTCCAGCAGGCCGGTCACGAGCATGAAGTGGCCGATGTGGTTGGTGAAGAACTGCAGCTCATAGCCGTGCGCCTGGTGCAAGCTGGGCAAGGCCATGATGCCCGCGTTGCAGATGATGGCGTCCAGGCGGTGCCCATCGCTGCGGACCTGCGCCACGCAGGCGCGCACGGAGGCGGGGTCCGACAGCTCGCACGCATAGCCCGTGCCGGGGTTGGGCAACATCGCGCAGGCTTTGGCCGCCCCCTCCTGAGTGCGCGCCGTGCCGAGCACGCGCGCGCCGCGCAGCGACAGCACGCGACAGGCTTCGGCGCCCAGGCCCGAGGTGCAGCCCGTGACCAGGATGGTCTTCCCGTTCAGGGACAGCCCCTCGGTCACCTGTTCCGCAGTCGAGGCATGGCCGAATCCGGTCGGTCCATTGGATGAAAAAAAGGTCAAGAGCGACATGACAGAGGTCCTTTTCAAATCGGAGTGGATGGCACATTGGCCACGCCGCGGCTATTATTTGAAGAATTCTTCAGCTTTTGAATTCGCATTTGCGCAAAACCGATGCATACGCGCCTTGCTCCTCGGAAAACGCCTGTCCAGAACCGCTCCAGCGCGACGGTACACGCCATTTTTGAAGCAACCATTCAGGTTTTGCTCAAGGTGGGTTACGCCAAGCTCACCACCACGCTGGTGAGTGAACGCGCGGGCGTCTCGGTCGGCACGCTTTACCAGTACTTCCCGCACAAGGACGCGCTGCTGACAGCGGTGATCGGCCAGTACATCGAGGCCATCGGTGCCCACGTGCGTGCCGCCTGCGAGCGTCACCACGGACAACCCCTTCAGAACATGGTGAGTGCCATCGTGGGCGCCCTGGTGGAGGCCAAGACGCGCCGTATCGACGTGTCGCTGGCGCTGAACGGCCCCAAGGCAGCACTGAACGGGGGCCATCACGTCGCGCGAGAACTGGCGCGCACCAGCCATTCGGTCCAGGCCATGCTCTGCACCTGCAGCGACCACCGGTTTCAGGACCTGCCCACGGTCACGGGCGTGCTGCTGTCGGCCGTGTCGGGCGCCATTCAGGCGCAGATGGAGCATGCCCCGCCCACAACGCCCGAAGCACTGGCCATCATGGAGCACCATCTGCGGGCACTCGCGCTGGGCTACCTGCTGACCGTGGGCCTACCACCCGGCCCGGTCCGGACACGCGCGGACAAGGGGTGAACGCGTCCGTCGCCTCAGCCCACCACGTCCCGCAGCCATTGCGGCAGCTCCATCGCCTTTTGCTTCGGAAAGTCCACCCAGATGGTGGTGGCGCCACCCGCGGCATGGATCACCCCGGGTTGCTCGGCGCGCTCCATGGTGGCCCAGGTCTCGAACGTGGTGCGCCCGGGGTCGCTCACGTACATCTTCATCAGCACGTCGCCGGGATACTCGAGCTGCCGATAGAAGTTGCAGAAGGCATTGACGATCACCGGGCCCTGCCCCTGCGGGTCGGGCAGGCAGCCCGCGGCCCGCATCCATTCGATGCGGCAGGCTTCGAGGTAGCGGAAGTAGCTGGTGTTGTTGACGTGGCCCATGGCGTCCATGTCGCCCCAGCGGATGGGCAGGCGCATCTCGTGCACCAGCTTCTTGCGTTCGGGGATTTCGATTTTCATGGCGGTCATGGTAGCGCCCCGCGCCGGTGTTAGGATTGTTTTTGTCGCTTTCAACCATGACTGCATAGGAGACACAATGGCATCGGGAAAAATTCTTGTGGCACAGGGGGGCGGCCCCACCGCCGTCATCAACCAGTCCCTCGTGGGCGTGGCGCTGGAGGCTCGGCGCTTTCGCGGCATCGAGCACGTGTACGGCGCGCGCCACGGCGTGCGCGGCATCGTCAACGAGGACTTCGTGCACCTGACGCAGGAGACCAGCCACAACCTGGAGATGGTGGCCAGCACGCCGTCGTCCGCACTGGGTTCCACGCGTGACAAGCCCGACGCCAAGTACTGCCACGAGATCTTCAAGGTACTGCAGGCACACGAGATCGGCCACTTCTTCTACATCGGCGGCAACGACTCCTCGGACACGGTGCGCATCGTGAGCGCCGAGGCGCAAAAGGCCGGCTACCCGCTGCGCTGCATCCACATCCCCAAGACCATCGACAACGACCTGGTGGGCAACGACCACACCCCCGGCTTCCCGTCGGCGGCGCGTTTCGTGGCGCAGGCCTTTGCCGGCGCCAACCTGGACAACGCGGCCCTGCCCGGCGTGTACGTGGCCGTGGTCATGGGCCGGCACGCCGGCTTCCTGACGGCGGCCTCCGCGCTGGGCAAGAAGTTTCCGGACGACGGCCCGCACCTCATCTACCTGCCCGAGCGCACCTTCGTGCTGGAGAAGTTCCTGGCCGATGTGAAGGCCACGTACGAGCGCCTGGGCCGCTGCGTTATCGCCGTGTCCGAGGGCATCCACGACAGTTCCGGCGCCCCCATCGCCGCGCTGCTGGCCAAGGACCTGGAGCACGACGCCCACGGCAACGTGCAGCTCTCGGGCAGCGGCGCGCTGGCCGACCTGCTGTGCGAGGAGATCAAGAGCAAGCTGGGCATCAAGCGCGTGCGCGGCGACACCTTCGGCTACATGCAGCGCTCCTTCATCGGCTGCGTGTCTGACGTCGACCAGCGCGAGGCACGCGAGGTGGGCGAAAAGGCCGTGCAGTTCGCCATGTGGGGTCAGCGCGATGGCTCCGTGGCCATCAAGCGCACGGGCTTCTATTCGGTGGACTATGAGCTGATGCCACTGGAAGCCGTGGCCGGCAAGACGCGCGTGATGGAAGACGAATTCATCACCGCCAACGGCACCGACGTGACCGACGCCTTCCGTCTGTACCTGCGCCCACTGCTGGGTTCGGGCATGCCCGACGCCTTCCGGCTGCGCACGAATCCGGTGGCGAAGGTACTGCGTCCCTGAGTGTCTACCGGTGCGCCCTGATCGACGCCAGTATGCCCAGCACGAACAGCACGCAGGCCACCAATTGCAGGACTGACGGCCACTGCCGGTCCCAGGCAAAGGAATAGGCCAGGGCGAACACGGTTTCGCTCACGATCAACTGGCCGCACAGGCTGGCGCTCAAGGCTTGGCTGGCCACGTTCCACAGAATGGTGGCCAGCCACGCGGAGCCTATGCCGGTTGCTACCACAACCATAGCACTTAACACCCACCCCGGTTGGGCTGCAAGCGCTTTCACATCGGAGCCCGCAGCGAGCCACAACAGCAGGGCACCCACGCCCGTGGCCACGCCCAGCCAGTTGGCCCACTCGGTGGCGTTGACCTCCGGGTGGCGCTTGAGCCAGGCGGAATTGAGCAGGCCAAACGCCGTCCAGCACGCCATGGCCGCCACAGCCCAGAGCACGCCTCGCCAGTAGTGCACTCCTTGCGCGTCCTGCACCGCCCCAGGCACTTGGTGCAAGCCCCCCGTGGCCGCCATCATCAAGACCAGTCCGGCTCCGGTGAGCAGCAGCCCCGGCACCAGTGCCGCCCAGCGCAGGCCCACGGGCTTGCCCAGCAGCATGATCCACAGCGGAATGGTGCCGATGATGAGCGTGGGCACCTCGGTGCCCGCGTCCCGGATGGCCAGCACGAGCAGCAGGTAGTAGCCGGTGAAGCCCAGCACGCTCAGGGCCAGCGCGGCCCGGGCCTGCGCCCACGTGGGCCGCCGGTGCGTGGCCCGCCCCCACGCCATCAGCAACATGGACAGCAGGCCGTACGACAGAAAACGCCCGCCGGCGATGTCCACGGACGAAAACCCTGGCGCCATGCGCGGCGCCACGAACACCAGACCCCACAACGCGCCCGCCGCCAGTCCGGCCAGGATGCCGCGCAGCCACCCCGGCCCGGGGTGCAAGGCCTCAGACCGCAAAACCGTCGTCGGCCGCGATCACGGCACCGTTCACAAAGTGGCTTTGCGCGCTGGCCAGCATGACGATGAGCGCGTCCAGATCCTCGGGTGTGCCCACGCGCTTGCGCGGCAGCATGTTCACCAGCTTCTGCCCGGCCTCGGTCTGCCAGTGGTGGTGGTTGATCTCGGTGTCGATGTAGCCGGGGCAGATCGCATTGACGTTGATGCCGAACTTACCCCACTCCACGGCCATGGCCTTGGTCATCTGGATCACCGCCGCCTTGCTCATGCAGTACACACCGATCTGCGGCAGCACCTTGAGTCCGGCCATGGACGCGATGTTGATGATGCGCCCACCGGTAAAGCTGCCCGGCGCCGCGCCCTTGGCGCGCGCCAGCATGCGCCGGCCCACCTCCTGCGCCACGAAGAAGGCGCCCTTGACGTTGGTGTTGAAGATGAAGTCGTAGTCGTCTTCGGCCACGTCCTGCAGGCGCTGCGTGGTGCTCACGCCCGAGTTGTTCACCAGGATGTCGATGGAACCCACGTCCGTTTCGGCACGGGCCACCGCAGCCTTGATGGAGTCGTGATCCGTCACGTCCAGTTCCACGACATGCGCGTCGCCGCCCTCGCCCTCGATTTCCGCACGAAGCTCCTTGAGCTTGTCCACGCGGCGGCTGGCCAGCACCACGGCGGCGCCAGCCCGCGACAGCGTGCGCGCAAATTGCGCGCCCAGCCCGCTGGACGCCCCCGTCACAAAAGCGATACGGCCAGAAAGATCGATGGTGTAAGCCATTTAGAGAACCTCCACAAAACGCAGGAATCGACCCTTCGATGGTACGCCAGCGGGACATAGAATTGGTCGCACAACGGACAGTGAATCCCTGCAGCGTCCCGCACACTTCACCTCTTCACCCCCGGAGACAGCCATGACATCCGAAGACATCCTCGCCCAGTACGGCCCACGCGAAAGCATGGAATACGACGTCGTCGTGGTCGGTGCCGGCCCCTCCGGCCTGGCCACCGCCATCCGCCTCAAGCAACTGGCCTCCGCCCAGGGCAAAGAGGTATCGGTGGTGGTGCTGGAAAAGGGATCCGAACCCGGCGCCCACATCCTCAGCGGCGCGGTGATGGACCCCATCGCCATGAACGAGCTTTTCCCCGACTGGAAGGCACGGGGCTGTCCGCTGAACCAGCCCGTCACCGAGGACATCATGTTGTTCCTGGGCGAAAACTCCGCGTGGCGCACGCCGGGCTTCGTGCTGCCCAAGAGCATGCACAACCACGGCAACTACGTCATCAGCCTGGGCAACGTCACGCGCTGGATGGCGCAGCAGGCCGAAAGCCTGGGCGTCGAGATCTTCCCCGGCTTTGCCGCCGCCGAGGTGCTGTACAACGCCGACGGCTCCGTCAAGGGCGTGGCCACCGGCAACATGGGCGTGGGCAAGGACGGCAACCCCGGCCCCGAGTTCCAGCTTGGCATGGAACTGCTGGGCAAGTACACCGTGTTTGCCGAGGGCGCGCGCGGCCACCTCGGCAAACAGGTGATCGCCCGGTTCAAGCTCGACGAGGGCAAGGACCCGCAAAGCTACGCCATCGGCATCAAGGAACTGTGGGAGATCGACCCTGCCCGCCACACGCCGGGCCTGGTGCTGCACAGCACCGGCTGGCCGCTGGACGAGCAGACCTACGGCGGCTCCTTCATGTACCACATGGAGGGCAACAAGGTCACGATCGGTCTGGTGGTGGGGCTGAACTACAGCAACCCCTGGCTCAGCCCGTTCGAGGAGTTCCAGCGCTTCAAGACGCATCCCAACCTGCGCTGGTACTTTGAAGGCGCCAAGCGCATCGGCTACGGCGCACGCGCCATCACTGCCGGCGGCATCCTGAGCCTGCCCAAGACCGTGTTCCCCGGCGGGGCGCTGGTGGGCTGCGACGCGGGCTTCCTGAACGCCAGCCGCATCAAGGGCAGCCACACCGCCATCAAGTCCGGCATGCTGGCGGCGCAGGCCGCCTACGCCGCCGTCACCGCCGGGCGCCAGCACGACGAACTCGCCGCCTACCCGCAAGCCGTGGAAGGCAGCTGGCTGCACCGCGAGCTGCACCAGTCGCGCAACTTCAAGCAATGGTTCAAGTACGGGCGCACCGTGGGCACCGTCATGACCGGCGTGGAGCAGTTTGCCCTGCAAGGCAACGTGCCCTGGACCCTGCACCGCACGCAGGCCGACCACACCTACCTCAAGCCCGCGGCCGACTGCCCGCGCATCGACTACCCCAGACCCGACAACAAGCTCACCTTCGATCGCCTGTCCAGCGTGTTCCTGAGCAATACCAACCACGCCGAGAACCAGCCCGCGCACCTCACGCTCAAGAACGAGTCCGTGCCCGTCAACACCAACCTCGCCACCTACGCCGGCCCCGAGTCGCGCTACTGCCCGGCCGGCGTGTACGAGTTCGTGAAGACCGACAGCGGCGCCGACCGCCTGCAGATCAACGCGCAGAACTGCGTGCACTGCAAGACCTGTGACATCAAGGACCCCACGCAGAACATCGTCTGGGTCACGCCCGAGGGCGGCGGCGGACCGAATTACGTGGATATGTGATTCGGGGCCTTTCCCCCACTCACTACCTCCCGCCCTTCTCTCGCCCCGCCGACTGCAGTGCGCGCACTGCCGCGATCGGTTGCTGAATTTCCGCGAAGCGGCCTGATTTGCTTTGCTCAACTCCTTGAGTAAAAATACTCAATCAAATGAGCAAAAAACAGACACCCTACCAACGCCCGCAGGCCGCCGTGCTGGCGGCACGCCTGAACGAGCCGCGCCGCTTCATCCAGGTGGTGGCCGGGCCGCGCCAGGTGGGCAAGTCCACCTTGGTGCAGCAGGTGGCCGAGACCCTGAAGATGCCCGTGCGCTATGCCAGCGCGGACGAACCCACGCTGCGCGGCGCCGACTGGATCACCCAACAGTGGGAGGCAGCGCGCCTGTCCATCCCTGGCCCGGGCGGGGCGGTGCTGGTGCTGGACGAGGTCCAGAAAATCCCTGCCTGGTCGGAAACGGTGAAGCGCCTGTGGGACGAAGACAGCCGCGCCAAACGCCGGCTCAAGGTGGTACTGCTGGGCTCGGCGCCCCTGCTGATCACACAGGGGCTGACTGAAAGCCTGGCCGGGCGCTTCGAGACCATCGCGCTGTCGCACTGGTCTTATGCGGAAATGCGCACGGCCTTCGGCTGGTCGCTGGACGAATTCGTGTTCTACGGCGGCTACCCGGGCGCGGCGCCGCTCATTGCCGAGCCGGCGCGCTGGGCGCGCTACGTGCTGGACAGCCTGATCGAGACCTCGATCTCGCGCGATGTGCTGCTGCTCACCCGCGTGGACAAACCTGCCCTGCTGCGGCGGCTGTTCGAGCTGGCCTGTCGCTACTCGGGGCAAATACTGTCCTACACCAAGATGCTGGGACAGTTGCAGGACGCGGGCAACACGACGACGCTGGCGCATTACCTGGAGCTGCTGGCCGGCGCGGGCATGGTGTGCGGCCTGCCCAAGTATGCGGGAGATGTGGCACGCAGCCGGGGCTCCAGCCCCAAGCTGCAGGTGCTCAACACGGCGCTGATGACGGCTGCCAGCGGCCTGACGCTGGCCCAGGCGCGCGCCGACCGCGAACTCTGGGGCCGGCTGGTGGAGTCCGCAGTGGGTGCGCACCTGGCAAATGCGGCCTTGCGCGGCGAATGCACGCTGCACTACTGGCGCGAACGCAATCAGGAGGTGGACTTCATCGTGCAAGCCGGGCGCAGGCTAACCGCCATCGAGGTGAAAAGCGGCCGCGCGCCGCAGGTCCACGCGGGAACGGCGGCCTTCGCGCAAGCCTTCAAGCCGCAGCGCAGCCTGCTGGTGGGGGGCGACGGCATCGCACTGCAGGACTTCCTGGCGCAGCCGGTTGCACACTGGGTGAATGACTGATTTTCCAGCCAGAAACTCCCGATACCACGTAAGCCCTAAACCCCTTCATTCATGGAATACCTCCTCGGCATCGGACTCGCCGCCTCGGTCGCGGTTTTCGCAACCCTTCTTGGGTTGGACAAGGACCGCGCCTTGTACCCCGTGGTGCTGATCGTCATCGCGACCTACTACATCCTGTTTGCAGCCCTGGTCGCATCGGCACAGGCGCTGGCCGCGGAGGCGCTTCCGGTGGCGGCATTTGTGCTGGTGGCCATCGTTGGCTTCAAGCACAATCCCTGGATTCTGGTGGCAGGCCTCGCCGCGCATGGCGTCTTCGATCTGGCCCACCCGTGGGTGATCAGCAACCCCGGCGTGCCCGCCTGGTGGCCGGGCTTTTGTCTGGCCTACGATGTCACTGCCGCGGCCTGTCTGGCGTATCTTCTGAAAACGCGGCGTCCCCAAACTGCGCTCTGACGCAAGCTCAAGCCGGCCATGAAACCCCGTAAGCCCTAACACTCGGATTCAAGAAAGACTGCAATACCGTCGAGACACCCCCATGAACAACGCTCCTACCCTGAACCGTCTGCTCATTTCCCTCCTGCTTGGATTTGCTTGCAGCGCAGCGCTCGCGGCGCCCACCCCTGGCCCTGCTCGGGCCGAGATTGATGCGCTGCTGGTCAGGCTGCAAGCCTCCGGTTGCGAGTTCAACCGCAATGGTTCGTGGTACAGCGGTGCCGAAGCCAAGGTGCACTTGACTCGCAAGCTGGAATACCTTGAGGGCAAGAGCGCGGTCCAGAGCACGGAGCAATTCATTGACCTTGCCGCATCGGCCAGCAGTTCATCGGGCAAGCCCTACGAAGTCAAATGTGCCGGTAGCACCCCCACGCCGAGCCGCCAGTGGCTCAGCAGAGAGCTCGCCACGATCCGGTCGTCGCGGAGTAGCGGTAAGTGAACTGGCACGCAAAGCTTGCTTTGTCTCTATGCTGTTTGACGAGTGGCGTCATGGATTTCTGCGGGGATTTTGCATTGGGGTCAAACTCCGGCTGAGGTTGCAGGAAGGAGCGATTTGTGTTCTCGCACATCTTCGTCAGCGTCACGGACTTTGACCGTGCACTCGAATTTCACTCGGCACTCATGGCCACGCTGGGAAACGAGCTGCGTTTTTGCGAGCGCGAAACACCGTGGGCCGGCTGGCACAGTCAGGGCGGGACACGCCCCTACTTTGTCATTTGCCACCCCTTCGATGGGCACCCCCACGCGCCCGGCAACGGCCAGATGGTGGCCTTCATGGCCGCCACCCGGGAGCAGGTGCGCCAGGCCTATCAGGCAGCCATGGCCCATGGCGGCGTGTGCGAAGGCGCGCCAGGGTTGCGCCCCCAGTACCACGCTCATTACTACGGCGCCTATTTCCGCGACCCGGACGGCAACAAGTTCTGCGTGGCGTGTCATGCCCCGCAAACCGAGGACGCCAACCCATGAAGACCGCTCTGCTCATCATCGACGTCCAGCGCGCACTGTGCTCGGGCGAGTACGAGGCCTTTGAATCGCGGCGCGTCATTGACCGCGTCAACCACGTGCTGCAACTCGCACGCCGCTCCCAGGCGCCGGTGATCCTCATCCAGCACGAGGAGCCGGGCGGTCCCCTTGCGTTCGGCAGCGAGGGCTGGGCACTGGACCCCGACCTCCAGGCGCTGCCCACGGACATCCGCATCCGCAAGCAAACGCCCGACGCCTTCCACCACACGGAGCTGCAGGCCACGCTGCAAGCGCTGGGCGTCCAGCAGCTGGTGATCTGCGGGCTGCAAAGCGACTTCTGCGTGGACACCACCACCCGCCGCGCCCTGGCCCTGGGCTACCCGGTCACCCTGGTGGCGGATGGCCACTCCACGGTGGACAGCGGCGCCCTGACGGCGGCACAGATCACGGCGCATCACAACGTGACGCTGTCCAAGATCGACAGCTTCGGCCCCAGGGTTCATGCGGTGCCGGCGGATGGGGTGTGGATCAGCGACTAGCACCCGTTCGCCGAAGGGACTTCGGCATCCTGTATGCTCCTCGTTTTCGTAACGCTGGAGCGCGCATGGCAGTACAGGGGAAGGTGGCGAGCTGGATAGGTCGGGCCACAGTGGCGGTCCTGTTGACGGGGTTGGCCTCCGTCACCGTGCGGGCCCAGGAGGCACAGGCGCTGCCCCAAGGTGTCACGCAGGTGCAGACGGTCGAGGGCATCACCGAGTACCGACTGACCAATGGCCTGAAGGTACTGCTGGCACCGGACCTGGCGGACGAGCGCGTCACGGTCAACCTGACCTACATGGTGGGCTCGCGCCACGAGGGCGCGGGCGAAGGCGGCATGGCGCATTTGCTGGAACACCTGATCTTCAAGGGCACGCCCAGCATGGCCGACCCCAAGGTGGAGTTTCGCAAGCGCGGCTTCACCTGGAACGGCACCACCAGCCCAGACCGCACCAACTACTTTGCCACCTTTGTCTCCAACCAGGACAACCTGGACTGGTACCTCGCGTGGCAGGCCGACGCCATGGTCAACAGCTTCATCGCGCAGAAGGACCTGGACAGCGAGATGACGGTGGTGCGCAACGAGTTCGAGATCGCGGGCAACAACCCGGTGCGTGCCCTGCAGGAGCGCGTGGCGGCAGCAGCCTACGCCTGGCACAACTACGGAAAACCCACCATCGGCAACCGCGCCGACATCGAGCACGTGGACATCGCGCGGCTGCAGGGTTTCTACAAACGTTACTACCGACCCGACAACGCCACGCTCATCGTCGCCGGCAAATTCGACGTGGCCCAGACGATGGCGGGCATCCAGAAGGCGTTGGCCCCCCTGAAGAAGCCGGACACCGCGATTCCGCGAACCTACACGGTCGAGCCGGTGCAGGATGGCGAGCGCAGTGTGGTGGTGCGCCGACCGGCGTCCATCCAACTCTTGATGGTGGCGTATCACACTCCGCCGGCCTTGCACCCCGACACTGCGCCGCTGACCGTGCTGGCTGCCGCTTTGGGGGACGTGCCATCGGGTCGGTTGCACAAGGCCCTGGTCGAGTCCAAGCTGGCACAGGCGACCTTTGCCGGGGCCGGTGCCCAACGCGAAGCAGGAGGTGCCAATTTCGGCGTGGTCTTTGGCCCGGATGACGATGCTGCCCAGCGCCAGAGGCTGCTGCTGGACATTGTGGAAGGCCTGGCCAAAGACCCGATCCGGCAGGACGAGTTTGACCGGGCCAAGACAAAGATCATCAAGAGTCAGGAACTCACGTTCGCCAACGCCGCCGCGGTGGCCAATGGCGCTATCACCATGGAGGTGGTGGGAGACTGGCGCGGCGTGTTTGTGGGCCGCGAGCGCATGAAGGCGGTCACGCTGGAAGACGTCAACCGCGTGGCGCGCACTTACCTGCTGGCCAGCAACCGCACGCTGGGCCACCTCATCCCCACCAAGTACCCGGTGCGTGCGCCCGCAGCGCGGTCGCCCGACGTGGCGGCCTATCTGCAGGGCTACACCCTGAGCGAGAAGGGCATGGAGTCGGTGGCCTTTGACTTCAGCCCCGAGAACCTGCACCGCTCGGTGGTGTTTGCACCGCTGGCGGCCAACATCAGATCCGCCACCCTGGAAAAACCGGTACGGGGCGATCTGGTGCGACTGAGCATTGGCCTCAAGCTGGGCCATCTGGATGCCCTGCGTGATCAGGCGGGTGCGGCCAACCTGGTGGGCCCCATGCTGCTGCGCGGCACGTCCACCATGACGCGCCAGCAGATTCAGGACAAGCTGGTGGGGCTGGGCGCGGCCCTGAACATGAACATGCGCGAAACCGGCGGCGAGCTGTCTCTCACCGTCAGGAAAGACCAGTTCAAGCCCGCGTTGGAACTGGCGCTGCACCTGCTAAAGGAATCCAGCTTTCCCGAGAAGGAATTCGAGGAGATTCGCGCAGCGCAGATCAAGAGCATGCAAGGGCAGATCCAGGACAAGTCCGCGCAAGCCCGCAACGCATGGAACCGTTATGGCAACCCCTACCCCAAGGACGACATCCGCTACGCTCACACGCTGGAAGAATGGCTGCAGCAGCTCCAGGGCATCACGCGCGATCAGGCCTTTGAGTACTACAAGCGTTTCTACGGCGCGCAAAACGTCCAGGTCCGTCTGCTGGGGCCGGTAAACGCTGCAGAGTACCGCCAGCTCATCGCCACAGCCCTCGCCGACTGGAAGGCCCCCGTGACCTGGACGCGCGTGCCGCATCCCTTGGTGGAGCGCGCGCCCACCCGGTTGGTATTCGACACACCGGACAAGACCAACGTCAACCTGAGCGCGTACCACGGCATTCCCCTGCGCACCGGCAACTTCGACCCCGAGGACTTCGGCCTGGCGCTGGCCACGCGCATCTTCGGCGGCGGCCCCGGCTCCCGCCTGTGGGCCCGGCTGCGCGAGACCGGTGGCTTGAGCTACAGCGTGGGCGCTGGCTACAGCGCCAGCCACTACGAGCCCAACGCCAGCTTCTCCCTGAGCGCGGAGGTGGCTCCGCCCAACGTGAGCGCTGCGGAGGCGGCGCTCAAGGAGGAGCTGGCGCGCGCCGTGAAGGACGGCTTCAGTGACGCCGAAGTCGAGACCTTCAAGCGCCAGTACCTGGCCGACCGCCAACGTGGCCGCTCGGGTGACGGCTGGGCCATGGCCTTTATGTACGGCCAGATGGAGTTTGACGAGCCCAAGGACGCCACGGAACGCGCCGACAAGCTGATCGCGTCGCTTTCCACGGAGCAGGTCAACGCCGCCTGGCGCAAATACATCCGGCCCGAGAAGCTGGTGTGGGGCGTGTTCGGCGACCAGTCGAAAATCCGATAATCCTTGGCTCCACAGTGGAGCAAGGACGGGATTCATGAACATCGTCATCACCGGCGGCGCCGGGTTTCTGGGCGTGCGGCTGGCACGCGAACTGCTGCGCCTGGGCAGCCTCTCTCTGGAGGGAGGTCCCGCGCAGACCATACAGCGCATCACCCTGGTGGACCGCGTGAGTACCCCCCCCGACCTGCTGGCCGACCCGCGCGTGCAGGCCGTCGTGGGCGACCTGAACGCCCTGCTGCAACCCCAGGACGGCGCCACGCCCGCTGTGCCACCGGACACGGATCTGGTGTACCACCTGGCCGCGGCCGTCAGCGGCGAATGCGAGGCCGACTTCGATCTGGGGATGCGCAGCAACCTGGACGCCACGCGTGCCGTGCTGCAGGCTTGCCGCGCCCTCGGAACCCGGCCCACGGTGGTGTTTGCCAGCTCGCTGGCGGTATTTGGCAACTCGCCCGAGCAGCCCTTGCCCGCGGTGATCGAAGACAACACCCTGCCCACGCCGCAAAACAGTTACGGCATCCAGAAGTTCATCGGCGAGCAACTGGTGGCCGACTACGGGCGCAAGGGCTTCGTGCGTGCCCGCAACGTGCGCCTCATGACCGTGAGCGTGCGCCCCGGCAAGCCCAATGCGGCGGCGTCGAGCTTTTTGAGCGGCATGATCCGCGAGCCCCTGGCCGGTGCGCGTGGTGCCTGCCCCGTCGCGCCGGAGACACCCGTGGCCCTGGCGTCGCCGGCGCGCACCATCGAAGGCTTGATTCGTGCCGCGCAGGCCAGCGACGCGGCCTGGGGCGCGCGCACCGCCGTCAACCTGCCCGCTCTGACCACCACCGCCGGCGACATGGCCGCGGCCCTGGAACGCGTGGCCGGCAAGGCCGCGCGCGAGCTGATCGACTGGACACCCGACGCCACCATCGCCCGCATCGTGACCAACTGGCCCTCGCGCATCCATGCGGCCCGGGCTGAGGGCTTGGGCCTGCTGCCCGATGAAAGCTTCGAGGCCATCATCCGCGACTACGTGCGCGAAAACCCCGACGCGGTGCGGTTCCCAACACAGCCATAATGACGTGCCCCGCGTCTTCGGCGCGCAGGCTATTCCATCCTCAGGAGCATCCCCATGAAACTGTCCAAACTCGTCCTCGGCCTGACCCTGGTTATCGGCTTTGCCGCCACGGCGGCCGCCCAGACCACCATGAAGATCAGCATCTCGGTGGCGCAGAACTCGCACCAGGGCGTGGCCATCGACACGTTTGCCAAGGAGGTCGAGAAGCGCACCGGCGGCCGCTACAAGATCCAGACTTTCTACTCCGGCGCCCTGGGCGGCGAGCGCGAATCCATTGAAGCCGTGCAGCTGGGCACGCAGGAGCTGGCCTTCTCCTCCACCGGCCCCGTACCCAACTTCGTGCCGGACGCCAAGATCCTGGACATCCCCTTCCTGTTCCGGGACAAGGCCCATGCACGCGCCGTGCTGGACGGCCCCATCGGCCAGGAACTGCTGGGCAAGTTCGAGCCCAAGGGTTTCAAGGCGCTGGCCTGGGCCGAGAACGGTTTCCGCCACATGACCAACAGCAAGCGCGCCGTGAACGGGCCGGAAGACCTCAAGGGCCTGAAGATGCGCACCATGGAGAACCCGGTGCACGTGGCGGCCTACAAGGGCTTCGGCATCATCACCACGCCCATGGCCTTCCCGGAAGTGTTCACCGCGCTGCAGCAAGGCACGGTGGACGGCCAGGAGAACCCGCTGTCGGTGATCATGTCCGCCAAGTTCGATCAGGTGCAAAAACACCTCACGCTCACGGGCCACGTCTATTCACCGGCCATCTTCCTGATGAACAAGGCCGCGTTTGACAAGCTCTCCGCCGCCGACAAGACCGCGTTCGTGGAAGCGGCCAAGGAAGGCGCCAAGGCCAACCGCGCGCGCGTGGACTCCGACGACGCCAAGGGCGCGGCCGAGTTGCGCGCCAAGGGCATGGCCGTGGTGGAAAACGTGGACAAGGCCAAGTTTGTCGCCGCCCTGGCTCCGGTAAACGCCGAGTTCGAAAAGCAATTCGGCCAGGCCAATATCGACCGCATCCGCAACTTCAAGTAACGTCGAACGACGGCTATCATATAGATAGCAAAAAACGCCCGTCCAGATTGCTTGACGGGCGTTTTTCTTTCAATACATGGATAGGAATGACATGAAGGAAGTGTTCCTGAAAATAGAGCGCTACACCACCGGCTTTGCCATGCTGGTGGCGTGCGCCATGCTCGCCCTGGCATCGTGCCTGGGCCTGTTTCAGATCATCACCCGCTTCGTTCTGGAAACCCCGGCCGAGTGGACGGAAGTGTTGATCCGTTTCAGCCTGATATGGATGGTGTTCCTGGGCGTGCCGGCCGCGTTCCGCCAGGGCGCGATGGTCAGCGTGGATGTGCTGTACCGCTGGAGTCCGCCTCGCATCAAGCGCGTGCTGGACTACGTGGTGTGCGGCGCCGCGCTGCTGCTGATCCTGCTCATCATCTGGTGGGGTTGGGACTACGCCAACCGCGGCCGGGTGCAGACCGTCATCGGCCTGGAGGACTACTCCATGTTCTGGGCATACCTGGCGCTTCCCGTGGGCGGCGTCTTCGCCATCCTGGGCATCATCGGCAATCTGCTGGACCCGCAACGTCTTGAACTGGAGACCGCGCAATGACCACCGTCATGCTCACCACCATGGTGTTGTGCTTCGCGCTCACCATTTCCGTGGCCGTCTCCATCGGGCTGGCTTCCTTCGTGGGCATCCAGGCGAACAACGCGCACATGCTGATCTCCGTGAAGGAGATGTTCAACGCCATCAACAAGTTTCCGCTGGCGGCCATCCCGTTCTTCATCCTGGCGGGCAATCTCATGGAAACCGGCGGCATCTCGCGCCGCCTGGTGGAGTTTGCCAAGAGCATCGTGGGTGGCGTGCAGGGCGGCCTGCCCATGACCTGCGTGCTCACCTGCATGATCTTCGCTGCGGTGTCGGGCTCGTCCGTGGCCACCACGTTTGCCATCGGCACCATCCTGATCCCGGCGCTCATCAAGCATGGTTACCCCACCAACTACGCCGCTGCCCTGCAGGCCACCAGCGCCGAACTGGGCGTGATCATCCCGCCGTCCATCCCCATGATCCTGTACGGCGTGAGCGCCGAAGTCTCCATCGGCGAGCTGTTCATTGCCGGTTTCGGGCCAGGCCTGCTGATCGGCGGCGCGCTGATGCTGTTTGTCTGGGTCACGTGCCGGGTCCGGGGCTGGGGCAAGAGCGACGGCGAAGGGCGCCTGAGCTTTGGCAAGGCTACCTGGCAGGCCGGCTGGGCGCTGATGATGCCGGTCATCATCCTGGGCGGCATCTACGGCGGCGTGTTCACACCCACCGAGGCGTCAGCCGTGGCAGTGTTCTACGCGCTCGTCGTGGGCACCCTGATCTACCGCGAGATCAAATGGCGCGACCTGAACCGCATCCTGTACAAGTCCGTCATGTCCAGTGCGGTCATCATGTTCATCATCGCCAACGCCGGGCTGTTCGCCTTCCTCATCACCCGCGCCGGCGTGCCAGAGGCCATCGGTCTGTGGTTGCAGGACGTGCTCAAGTCGCCCGGCTACTTCCTGCTGGGTGTAAACGCGGCACTGTTCGTCATCGGCATGTTCATCGAGACCAGCGCGTCCATCATCGTGCTCGCTCCCATCCTCGCACCGGTGGCGCAGCACTTTGGCATTGACCCCGTGCACTTCGGCCTGATCATGGTGGTCAATCTGGCGCTGGGCATGATCACGCCGCCATTCGGCGTGAACCTGTTCGCCGCCTGCACCGTGGCGCGCATATCGCTGGACCGCATCATCAAGGAACTGGTGCCGTTTGTGATCGTGGTGTTGAGCTGCCTGATGGTCATCACCTACGTGCCGTCGATTTCGTTGACGCTGCGCGATCTGGTTTACGCCAAATAGGATATGAAGAAACTGCTCATTGCCCTGCTCGTGCTGGCCGTCGTGGTGGCGGCCGGGCTGTTCTGGCTCTCGCGCAACCTGGACGATCTGGTGGAGCACGCCATCGAGCGCTACGGCAGCGAGATGACACAGGCCCGGGTCGATGTCGGCAGCGTTCGGATTTCGCCCGCCGACGGCAAGGGAACCATCAGCCAGTTGACCATCGGCAATCCGAGCGGCTTCCGCACGGCGCACGCCCTGAAGGTCGCGCAGGTGGAGGTGGAAGTGGACATCGCCACGGTGACCCAGGACGTGGTGACCATCCGCCGTATCGCCATCGTGGCACCGGACGTGATCTACGAGAAGGGCGAGCACACGACCAACTTCGACGCCATCGCCCAGCACATCGCCCAATCGGTTGGCTCCGGCCAAACCCGCGGCGACGGCAGGGCAAGCAAGAAGCTGATCGTGGAGCTGCTGACCATCACCCAGGCCAAGGCCCAGGCCAGCGCCGCCTTCATGAATGGCAAGACCGTGGCCGTAGCCCTGCCCGACATCACGCTGCGCAACATCGGTCGCGCCAAGGGTGGCGTCACACCCGCCGAACTGGGTCAGGAAGTGGCCAACGCACTCAAGGGCCGGCTGGTCGCGGCAGCCAGTTTCGAGCGCCTGATGAAGTCGTCCGCAGAAGCGCTGGGTCAGGTGGAATCGGCCGTCAAAGGACTGTTCAAGTAGGCGGAAGCTGCTGCGGCACCAGCCAGCGCAGCATGCGCTGCGTCACGGCAGGGTCACTGAGCAGATCCAGGTGACTGGTGCGGTAGGCAATCCACTGCGAGTCTTTGGCAAACACCAGGTTGCGACGCGGGTCGTCGTGCTGGCCCAGGGCGCTGCGCAGGGGCACCAGCCGGTCGCCGATCAAGCGGTCGGCCAGCGCGCCGCGTTTCGCGGCCGTGGTAGCGGCAATGGTGAAGCAGGCCACGCCCTCGGGCAGGGGCACGTGCTGGCGCCGGTCGGGCGTGCGCTGGAAGCGGTCCTTGCCCACCCAGTCCGTATCCAGCACAAAGCCATAGCGCAAATCAGTGATGCCGGCGCTGCGCAGGCGGCCCAGCCGCGCGAAGGGTGCCGTGTAGGGCAGGTGATCCAGGATGGCGTCTACCTGTCTGCCGGCGCGCTCCAGCGGCGCCCCGTGGTGCGGCGTGCCCAGGAACACGATGTGCTTCAGGCACCGCGGCCAACGCAGCCCCTCCAGCCGTGCATAGTGCACCGCGCTGCGGATCAGCAAGCCCCCCATGCTGTGCGCCACGACGGTGAGTTGCTCCAAAGGCACCGGCCAGTGGGCCAGCATTTGCTCCAACTGCTCGGCCAGTTCGTGGCCATTCTGTGAGATATGCAGTCCGCTGTTGTAGCGCAGGTAGAGGGGCACGCAGCCCAACGCGTCGGCCAACGCCAGGCCGTGGTCCACGCCCTGCCCTGTGTGCCACTGAAGGTCGTTCATGCACAGGCCGTGGATCAGCAGCAGCACCTGGCCGTTGGATGGCAGCGTGGGCGGCATGCCACGCCAGTGCAGCGCCTCGCCATGGAAGCGCACCGTCATGTGGGCCGCCAGCGGGTTGCGGTCCGCCACGAGCCTGTCCCCCATCACGCCATTGAGAGCGGCCAGCACGGCCTCGCGCTCCGGTGTGCCGGCGGGTGTGCCGACGACCGATTCCAGCAAAGGCTCCAACCGAGCCAACACCGTGCTCACACCCCGGCCCACCAACCGGGTCAGGCCATGCACGGTCTGGTAGACCACGCCCGTCACCCCCCCGGTCTGCCCGGGGGCCCCGCCGGGCACGCCCAGCGTGTCCCACACCGACTGGTGCACGCCCTCGGCAATGCGCGTCACGCCTACTGTGGCCTGTGTGGCAAGCTGCGCCAAACCACGCAGGTCGGACGCATGCAGGTGGTTCAGAAGATTGCGCGGTGCTGGCTTGCGCATGACCTTCGGGCCTTGTGTGGGCGTGACACTGGGCCAGCGGCGCTCAGACCGCTGGCGGCCACGGAATCACATAAAACAGCACGGCAAAGTAGTGCAGCGCGCTGCCCAGGAGCACAAAGCCATGCCCGATGGCGTGGTGGTAGGGTAGCCGCTTCCATTTGTAGAACCCCACCCCCGCCGTGTAGGCCAGGCCGCCCGCGGCCAGCAGCGTCAGTCCGCCCGGCGCGACCCGTTCCAGCATGGGCTGCACCGCGACCACCACGGCCCAGCCCATGGCGATGTACAGGCCCACCACCAGGCCGTGCAACCGCCCCTTGAGAAACAGGCGCAGGGTGATGCCCAGCAGCGCCGCCGTCCAGATGAACACCAGCAGCGACCAGCCCCAGGGCCCGCGCAGATTGACCAGCATGAAGGGCGTATACGTGCCCGCGATCAGCAGGAAGATGGCGGAGTGGTCGAAGGCACGCAACGCGCGCTTGATGCGCTCGACCTGGATGCTGTGGTACAGCGTAGAGGCCGTGTAGTTGAGGATCAGCGCTGCGCCGAAGACGCTGCAGGCCACCACGTGCCAAACCGTGCCGTTCAGCGCGGAAAACGCCGTCAGCACCGCCAGCCCGGCGATGGCCAGCACGATGCCAACGCCGTGCGTCACGCTGTTGGCAATTTCCTCGGCGCGCGTGTACGCCGGAAGAGCCACCGTGGTGGATGGGGTCATCATGAAAACTCCCATCAGGCGAATCAGCCGCGCTCGAACTGGACGGACTCGGAATTGCCGCCCTTCCTGCGCACGACCACGGTGCCCGCGAGCTTGTCGTGCCAACCCTGCTTGCGCGCGTCGAACGCCACCCACACGAAGCCCAGAAACAGAAACAACGTGGACACGAAGTACCCAACGTACCGAACAATCGTCTGGGTGGTGCTGAGCTTGCCGCCGGTCCTCGCATCCACGATTTTCGCGGCGATGGCCATCTTGCCGGGGGTGGCCTGCTTGGTGGACCAGAATACGACGACGACGGCCGCGGGGAACACCCAGGTCAGCAGAAAATCAATCGGCCCCTGGACCATTTTTCCGCTGCTCCCCCAGTATCCTGGTCCGTAAACCCACGTCAGAATGGGGCCAAGCAGCACGAGCCACAGCACGGTGTCAATGAGCGACGCCCAGACCCTGATCCAAAAGCCCGCGTATTCGAGGTCCGATGTTTCCATGGAGGAGGTCGTGTCGGTGGACATGACCGCTCACTTGTTCTTGATCTTGCCGCGCGGAATCACGGTGGTCGTGATGGTGGCGCGCACCGGTTCGCCGGTCAACGGCTTCGGTGGAGAAGAATCCTTCTTGGGCTTCTTCGCTTCCTTGCTGGACTTTTGCTGACCTTTGGCCATGGTGACCTCCGTTGCCGCAGAACTGCTGCGATAAGGCAGTTTAACTGTGCGGCGACAATCCGCAAATCCCCTTTGTTTCACCCGAGTAGTCTGTTTGTGAACACCCCAACCACCGTTCTGGAATCCGAGGTCGAATGCGCCGCCATCCGAGCCCAGGGCGCGGGCGGGCAAAACGTGAACAAGGTGTCCAGCGCCATCCACCTGCGCTACGACATCCCGGCCTCGTCCCTGCCGCCGGATGTGAAGGCCCGACTGCTGGCCCGGCTCGACAGCCGCATCACCCAGGAGGGCGTGCTGGTGCTCAAGGCCCAAACCCACCGCACCCAGGAACTGAACCGCCTGGACGCCCTGGCGCGCCTGCAGGCCCTGGTGGACAGCGTGGCCCACCCACCCCGCGTACGCCGCGCCACCCGACCCACCTACGGTTCTCGGCTGCGCCGGCTGCAGGGCAAGCGCCAGCGCTCGGACACCAAGGCCGCGCGCGGCAAGGTACTGGAGTAGCGGCGACGGCGCAATGCCCCCCACCAGTGCAGTTAGAATTCCCCCAGTCAGGAGAGAGCACTTCACGCAAGTGCCGCCGAAGGCGCAGGGAGTCCGCGGGTGCGGGCTTCGGAACGCTCAGGCAAAAGGACTGACACGCGCCTCGCAAGAGGCGTTTCCTCACTGGAGAGAGGCGGCATGCGGTGCCGTCCACCGAAGGAGCAAACCTGCATCGCCAGGCGAATCTCTCAGGTAAAGCGGACAGTGGGGGCAGCGAGCCGCGGGAAACCGTGTCGATCCATCCTCTGCCCCGAAAGCCTGCCGTGTCCACGTCCGACCTTCTTTTGACTCCCTTGCATGCCCTGCACCTTGAACTGGGTGCGCGCATGGTCCCCTTTGCCGGCTACGCCATGCCGGTGCAATACCCCAGCGGCCTCGTCACCGAACACCACCACACGCGCCGCGCCGCCGGGTTGTTTGACGTCTCCCACATGGGCCAATTGCGCCTGGTGGGGCCGGATGCCGCCGCCGCCTTCGAAACCCTGATGCCCGTGGACGTGATCGGCCTGCCCGTGGGCAAGCAACGCTACGGCCTGCTGCTCAACGACGAGGGCGGCATCATCGACGACCTGATGTTCGTGAACCGCGGGAGCGACATCTTCGTGATTGTCAATGGTGCCTGCAAGGCGGGCGACATCGCCCACATCCAGGCCCGTATCGGCGGCCGCTGCCAGGTCATCCCCATGCCCGAGAAGGCGCTGCTGGCGCTGCAGGGGCCGCAGGCGGTGGCCGCCCTGTCGCGTCTGGCTCCGGGCGTGGACAAGCTGGTGTTCATGACCGGCGGCCAGTTCCAGGTGGCCTGCGGCGCACAGGCCGTGCCCTGCTTCATCACGCGCAGCGGCTATACGGGCGAGGACGGGTTCGAGATTTCCGTGGACGCAACGCAGGCCGAGCTGCTGGCGCGCACGCTGCTGGCGCAGCCCGAAGTCAAGCCCATCGGCCTGGGCGCGCGCAATTCGCTGCGGCTGGAGGCCGGGCTGTGCCTGTACGGCAACGACATCGACACCGCCACCACACCCGTGGAAGGCGCGCTGAACTGGGCCCTGCAGAAGGTGCGACGCACGGGTGGCGCGCGGGCCGGCGGCTTCCCCGGCGCGACCAAGGTGCTGGCGCAGCTCGACGGCGTGCCCGGTACCCTCACGCGCCAGCGTGTGGGCCTGCTGGCGCTGGAACGCGTGCCGGTGCGCGAGCACACCGAACTGCAGAACACCGCCGGCCAGCGTGTGGGCGAAGTCACCAGCGGCCTGCTGGGTCCCACCATCGACAAGCCGGTGGCCATGGGCTACGTGGCGGCACACTGCGCGGCCCTGGGCACGCGCATCAACGCCATCGTGCGCGGCAAGCCCGTGCCCATGGAAGTGGTGCCGCTGCCGTTCGTGCCCACGAACTATTTCCGTGGCTGAATACCGTACCACCCTCTCTTTCAACCTGTTCCAGGAGCAACTCTCATGACGATCAAATACACCCCCGACCACGAATGGATCAAGGTGGACGGCGACATCGCCATCGTGGGCATCACGCACCACGCGCAAGACGCGCTGGGCGACGTGGTGTTCGTGGATCTGCCCGAGGTGGGCAAGAGCTACGCGCAAAAGGATGCCGCCGGCGTGGTGGAGTCCGTCAAGGCCGCGGCCGACGTGTACATGCCCGTGAGCGGCGAGATCACGGAGGTCAACGAAGCCCTGCGCGCCGACCCGGCCCTGGCCAACACCGACCCGCTGGGCGCGGGCTGGTTCTTCAAGGTCAAGCTGTCCGACGCCTCGCAACTGGCGGCCCTGATGGACGAAACCAGCTACACCAGCTACTCCGCCAACGCCTGACACCATGACACACCGCACGCCCCTGGCCGAACTCGAAAACCCGTCTGAATTCATCGCGCGTCACATCGGCATCAGCGCGGCAGACGAAGCGCACATGCTGGGCGTGGTGGGGGTGGCCTCCCGCGCCGCGCTGATCGACGGCATCGTGCCGCGCTCCATCGCCCGCGCGCGTCCCATGGACCTGCCGGCGCCCATCACCGAAGCGACGGCGCTGGCCGAACTCAAGGCGCTGGCCAGCAAGAACCAGCAGTTCAAGAGCTTCATCGGCCAGGGCTACTACGGCACCCACACGCCCGGCGTGATCCTGCGCAACATCCTGGAAAACCCCGCCTGGTACACCGCCTACACGCCCTACCAGGCCGAGATCAGCCAGGGCCGCATGGAAGCGCTGGTGAACTTCCAGACCATGGTGTGCGACCTCACGGGCATGCCCATCGCCAACGCCTCCCTGCTGGACGAGGCCACCGCCGCGGCCGAGGCCATGACGCTGGCCAAACGCTCGGTCAAGGCCAAGGGCAATGCAATCATCGTCAGCATTGAATGCCACCCCCAAACCATTGAGGTCATCCGGACTCGTGCGCAACCGCTGGGGATAGAAGTTCGCATCGCCAGCATGGAAGTCGAATGGGACGCCATGCTTGAAGCCAATGACTACTTTGCCGTCGTAGACCAATACCCAAGCACGACGGGACGAATCAGCGATCTGGCCGCCGACGTCAGGCGCGTTCATTCAAAACAGGCTGCATACATCGTGGCGGCCGATCTGTTGGCCCTGACGCTGCTAGTGCCACCAGGAGAAATGGGCGCCGACATCGCGATCGGGACCACCCAGCGCTTTGGCATGCCCATGGGCAACGGCGGCCCGCACGCTGCCTACATGGCCTGCCGCGACGAGTTCAAGCGTTCCATGCCGGGGCGCCTGATCGGCGTGAGCGTGGACGCGCACGGCAACCCGGCCTACCGGCTGGCGCTGCAGACGCGCGAGCAGCACATCCGCCGCGAGAAAGCCACTTCCAACATCTGCACGGCGCAGGTGTTGCCGGCCGTGGTGGCCAGCATGTACGCCGTGTACCACGGACCGCAAGGGCTCAAGCGCATTGCGCTGCGCGTGGCGACCTACACCGCCATCCTGGCCAAGGGGCTGACACAACTGGGCTGCCGGCCCGATCAGGACACAGCGTTTGACACGCTGATCGTTCATGCGGCAGGCGCTACCGATACGATAGCTGCCCGTGCCGTATCGGCGGGTGCCAATCTGCGAATTCGCTTCAAGGAATATCTCTGCATCTCGCTGGACGAGACCACGACCCGTGACGACCTCGCGCTGATCTGGTCTTTTTTCGCTCAGCCTGGCCAGGCTCTGCCGACCGTCGAAGCACTGGAAGCCGACATCGAGCCGCTGATCCCACCCGCCTTGCGCCGCAGCAGCGACTTCCTGACGCATCCGGTGTTCAACACCTACCACTCCGAGACCGGCATGCTGCGCTACATCCGCATGCTCTCGGACAAGGACCTGGCGCTGGACCGCAGCATGATCCCGCTGGGCAGTTGCACCATGAAGCTCAACGCCACGAGCGAGATGATTCCCATCACCTGGCCCGAGTTCGCCAACCTGCACCCCTTTGCCCCGGCCGAGCAGTTGCAGGGCTACGCCGAGCTGGACCGGCAGTTGCGCGCCTGGTTGTGTCAGGCCACGGGCTATGCCGGCATCAGCCTGCAGCCCAATGCCGGCTCGCAGGGCGAGTACGCTGGCCTGCTGGCCATCCGCGCCTACCACCAGGCACACGGCCAGGGCCAGCGCAACGTCTGCCTCATCCCCAGCAGCGCGCATGGCACCAACCCGGCCAGCGCCCACATGGCGGGCCTGAGCGTGGTGGTCACTGGCTGCGACGCGCAGGGCAACGTGGACATGGCCGACCTCAAGGCCAAGTGCGAACAGCACAGCGCCAACCTGGCCTGCGTGATGATCACCTACCCCAGCACGCACGGCGTGTTCGAGACGCAGGTCAAGGAACTCTGTGCCCTGGTGCATGCCCACGGTGGCCGCGTGTATGTGGACGGCGCCAACATGAATGCGCTGGTGGGCACGGCCGCACCCGGCGAATTCGGGGGCGACGTGAGCCACCTGAACCTGCACAAGACCTTCTGCATCCCGCACGGCGGCGGCGGCCCCGGCGTGGGCCCCGTGTGCGTGGTGAATGATTTGGTGCCCTATCTGCCGGGGCACGCCACGGCCGGTGTGCCGGGCAACGGGGTGGGGGCCATTTCAGCGGCTCCTCTGGGCAATGCCGCCGTGCTGCCCATCAGCTGGATGTACTGCCGCATGATGGGCGCGGACGGTCTGCGCCACGCCACGGAGGCGGCCATCCTCGCGGCCAACTACATCAGCGCGCGCCTGCAGGACCACTACCCCACGCTGTACGCCAGCGCCAATGGTCATGTGGCGCACGAATGCATCCTGGACCTGCGCGCGCTCAAGGACGCCAGCGGCATCGGCGCCGAGGACGTGGCCAAGCGCCTGATGGACTATGGCTTTCATGCTCCCACGCTGAGCTTCCCCGTGGCGGGCACGCTCATGGTGGAGCCCACCGAAAGCGAAACGCTGGAGGAGTTGGATCGCTTCATCAACGCCATGATCGCCATCCGCGAGGAAATCGCCCAGGTGGAGCGTGGTGAGTGGCCGCGGGACGACAACCCGCTGAAGCACGCGCCGCACACGGCCGCCAGCCTGCTGGGCGCCGAGTGGACCCACCCCTACCCGCGCGAGCTGGGCGCCTTCCCGCTGGCCACTCTCAAGCAGGTCAAGTACTGGCCACCGGTGGGACGTGTGGACAACGTGTACGGGGATCGCAACCTGTTCTGCAGTTGTATCCCCGTGGGCGGCATAGAGAAGTAGGGCACACCGACGAGGCGGCGGCGGTCGTGTTCAAATGGGCGGCTGCTAAACACCCAGAACGGACCCTCCGCCATGACCTCTGCAACGCCCCCTTCCGGCAAGAGCACTGGCGTCGTCGCCCTCGTCCGCAGTGGCGCGATCTTTCCGGCCATCCTCATCGCCTGCGTGGCCACGGGCGTGATCGGTATGGTGGCCTACATTGCCGGCAACGCGGTGCGCAACCACAGTCTCATGCCCCAACCGACGCCATTGACGCGGTATGACTGCCAGGGATTTCCGGTAGCGCTGTCCGTGGACTTTCGTCATGGCAAGGATGCCGTACGGCTGCACGCCAACGCGATCGAGCTCAACGGCGAAATCCTCAACGGAAAGATCGTCTGGTCTGGGTTCGCTGCCGCCACGCAGACCTTGGGTTTCGCCCCGCCAACGGAGTTGGTCTACGACGATGCACGTAGCGTTCACCTGCTCGATACCCAGGGTGCCGAACACACCTGCGCGCGACCGGGCTGACGCCTGCGTCGTTTGCGCTCCCGTTACCTTGGCGCGATACTGGCGCCATGAACGGCTGCCGTAACCTGCCATGCCACACGAATGGGCCCGCGCGGTCCTGGCTTGGCGCCTTGGGCCTCGCGTCGTTGCTGCTGCTGACCAGTTGCGGCGGTGGCAGCGGCGGACCGTCCGCACCACCCGGGTCGACGCCTCCTCCCGCGGGGCGCTATGCCTTCGCCCGTAGCGGCGCGCAGCTGCTGGCCATCCCCCTGGATGCACAGGCCAGCAGCCCGATCACGTTGACAGCCCTCGCGCCCGAGCCTGATTTCGCGCTATCGGTGGAGCGTCTGTCCGACCCGGACCACCGCACGGGCCGCTACCACGATCAGTTGCTGTTCAACGGCGGGCGCGTGCTCTGGCTTTCGGGTCAGGGTGACGGCAAGAACGCGGTGCATCGGGAACTCGCCGTGCCGGGCTTCACGGTGCGGGCCTGCGACCACGTCGGCGGGCCGGATGACTCCGCAGTGGCCCTCATCCGCGCGCGCCAAGGCGGAGCGGTGGTCGAGGTCGACGTGCGCTTCTCCAGCATCACCGGTTGCGTCGATGCCACCGGGGACCGCACGCTCTCCGTGCCCCTGACCCCCACCGCGCCGGTGGTGCTGCCGGTCAATGAGCTGCGCACCGGTCTGCAGGCTGATGGCACGGCCCGGGGTACGCTCAAGGTGGGCGGCACTGAACTGGTGTACGCGCACAGCGTGAACGGCAGTGTGCAGCAAGACAGCCTGCCGCCCGCCGCCGAGGATGTGGGCAGGATTCTGGGCTGGCAGGTCCTGGCGCGCGACGCCCAGGGCGTATTCCTGTGCGGACGGATTGATGCCAACCAGCGCTGCGCCCTCTATCACTTCGCCCCCGATGCCACGCCACGCCTGAGCAAGCTCAGCGCCGACGATTACTCGCCGGTGCATATGGGCGGCATGGCCGACGGCCGCGCCTATTTGGTGTCGTATGGGCCGGTCCCGGGTGCAGGTTCCACCTCGCTGCGCATGCCGTCGGTGCACGAGTTCGGGCTGTCCGCGCCCTTCCCGATCCGCCTGGCGGTATCGCTGACGCCGGAATACCGCCTGATCTCCCTGGACCAGAGCGTGCTGCTTTATGCGCTGGACACAGTCCGCTACAGCCAGTACCGGTTGGTGGATGCCGCCAGCGGCTCCGCCCGTGACACGGATTTGTACCAGTACGGCAGCGGCTCATCCGGCCTCTTCGCCGACCACCGCATCGGCTGCGTGGTGGCTCACACGCTGCCCGCCACGCGCGAGCAGTCAGGCTGCTCCGCACAGGCTTGGATCGCGCCCAACTACGTGAACGGCGTCATGGACCGCACGGTCTATCTCGTCGGACCCGGTGGGGAACACCTGCAGAGCTACGTCTTCGGCGCCGTCGCCACCGCGGCCGGCTTTGTCGGATACGAGACGGCCGCCGATCTGCTGGTGGGCGTGAAGCTGGCCGATGGCAGCACCCAGTTGTGGCGCGTACCCCGCTTCCAGGGCGACCAGCGCAGCCTGCTCGCGCAGGGCGACGTCACGCTCTACGGCGCGGTCCGGCCCAGGGGCTCCGTGCTGTAGCGGCCTGTGCCGGCCTACTGAGCTGGATTCAGCGATGCCAATTCACGCTTGGCCAGCGCGTACTCCATGTATTCGGACACGCCCGTGCCGAGAGCCTTCTGAAACGATGCACGGGCGTCCTGAATCTGCCCTTCCACGAGCTGCTTCTGCCCCAGGAAGAAGTACAACTCGCACAAACGTGCGTCCGCTTGTGCCTTGTCGGCGCGTGCCGTCTCCAGGGCCTGGTCCAGGGTTCCGGTCCCGTTGAACATTCTCAGCACCGAGTAGGGCCAGGCCGGGTTGCCCCCTCGGGGCACATATTCGCGCACCGCCGCCACGCCATCTCCCCCCAGCTTGCGCGTCGTGATGTACAGCCACAGCGCCGCGTAGCTGCGGTCCACCTCGGCCCGGCTCTTGAGCGCGAGCAGCAGATCGTCGCGTGCCTGCTCCAGTTGTCCTGCGTAATGCAGGGCATAGGCGCGTGTGTAACGCGGCCCTTGGTCATTGGGAGCAAGGGCCAGTGCCCGCGTGGCGTGCTCGATGGCCTTCTTGTCCTGCTGACGCAACAGTGCATTGACGGACAAGGCCGCATGAGCCTCGCTGCTGTCCGGGTCCAGTTTGAGGGCTTCCTCAAAGCTGGCTTGCGCTTCCGTGTTTCGCGACAGATGGTCCATCTGGATCCCCTGGTCCACGAGCACGCGCACCCGGTTGCGACCAGCCAGTCGGCCCGACGCCAGACGGGCCTGCGCCATGGTCAGTTTGAGCTGCGCATCAACTTGATCGGCCGTCTTCAGGGAGGACTGCCCCTTGCGCACCGCGTCCAGCGTCATCTGCAGGCGCGCCGACAATGCCTCGGTCTGCGCCACCTGGACTGCCGGCACCACGATCACGCCTCCCAGCCGCGACCAGACCTTCCCCAGCTTTTCCCAGTGACCTGTCCAGTCCGCTGGCTCCAGCGACTCGGACAGGATCCGCACTTCGCCGGTCATGCGCAGGCTGTCCGACCGGGTTTCATGTTGCACATGCAATTCGAAGCGCGGATTGACCTCGTCAAAGCTCTGGCTGGCGTCTCGCACGTACACCGGCTCGGGAAACATCACTTCCAGTGTCTGCCGGTATATTCCGGGATACCCCAGTTTTAGCGGCTGTCGCCGTGGCGCCTGATCCGGCAGGCGCAAGGGCTGGGCCAGGGTGGCCAGTCCCCAATCGCCCACCAGTTGTTGCTGTTCGTTCAGACGCAAATAGCGTGGCACCTTGAAGCGCCTGGACAGGCGCAGTGCGTTGTGGCCGCTCAGTTCCTCCACACGACCAGCCCCCAGCGGTTCCGCCCCCTGGTACAGGCGCGCGTACTCCGACGCCACCTGCCGCCAGAATTCGTCCGCCGCCGGGCTCGCCAGCGTTGCCCGCACGTTCTCCGCAAAGTCGCCGAAGTAGGTGGTCTCGCTCTCCAGAACCGGGTCAAAGGCGATCATGGAAAAACGCAAGGTATCGTGGACTTCGACCCGCTTCTCCGCCGTCGCGTCGGGCAACCGCACCAACTGGCGTTCGCCGCCGCGCGCCAGCAGGCCGCGCCCCAGAATGCTCGCCTCCCGTTCAGCCAGGGGTCCCTTTTGCATGGCCCGCGTTCCATCCAGAATCCAGGTCCTATCGCCCAGTTGCACCTGTGCCACGACGTGATTGAAAGCCAGAGGACTGGGCAACATGTCGCCCACGTCCCCTCGCAACGCGCCCGATACCAGCAACGGGGTTGCCGTGATCCCTTGCGCCTTGAGCAACGCGATGAGCAGACTGACCTTGTCCTTGCAATCACCAAACCGTTGTTGCAGCACCTTGTCCGGCAGGGCCGGCCTGTGGGTATTGGGTCCGATCTCCGTGCCGAAGTAGCGGATGTCGGTCTGCACGAAATCGAGCGTGCGCTGAATCTGCGCCTGCGCACCGTCCCGGGGGTCGCCACCCAGTGCCGCGATTTGTGCCGACAACGCCGCGGAAGACGTTTCGTAGGCCGGAGCGAACACCTTGGCCGCCCAGTTCGCCACATCCTCCCAGTTGGAGAACTCGCTGACCTGGATCTGGTCGGCAATCTGCGCCCGCTCAGGCAGATTCGGGTCGTACTGGTACTGGGGAACCTTGTACCGTCGCACAACCGTCTCCCGCCAGCCGTCGCGCACTTCGGTGGTCATGACGTGGCTGTCCGGCGCGGCCCGAAACTGGATGCTCCGCTCCGCGGGGGCCACCAAGCGATACTGGACCAGTGCCAGCGGCCCCCTGCTCGAGGTCGTCCAGTCGATGTCCACGAATTTCCCGTCAAACACGGGATTGGCCCCGCGCAGGGTGTAGGAGAACTCCACACGATCGCCTACCCGCACATCGTCCAGCACAATCGAGGCTGTGAGTCGGCCGTCGATCATCTGGCGCTCCAGTTGCGTCTCCCGATGCAGCACCTGCACTTTGCCGCGATCCAACTTGTCGATGCGCCCGCCGTTGCGCCAGACCTCGATCTGGTGCAGGGCCAGGGTCTGGTAGCTTGGGTCGAATTCGATCTGCAGTTGGGCCGCCGATTCCAGCCCGGCACTGTCGTTCACCTGTCGAACAGCGTGGTCGAAGCGACTGACGCTTGTGCCATCGATACGGACTTGCCGATCGGCCACCAACACATGCAGCGCGGACTTCGGCAAGCCGGCGGACAACGCGGGATCCACGGCCACGGGCTGCACCCAGCGGGGAATGGCTTCCACCGTAAAGGCCGGGGTCGCCGCCTTGGCCGGGGTGGCCGCACGGTTCTTAGAGGCGGATGCGCCGGCGGGCTTTGGGGCGACTGACCTGGACGGCGCCTGTGCCAGAACCGTGCCCACCATGACGCCCCCCAAGCACAGGCCGATCAACAGGTGGCGCCTAGGGCTCCATAAGGAATTTGCCAGAAACAACCGGAAAGACATGAACGCCGACTCCCAAGGGAATTGTGATGTGAGGACTGCGTGCGGGGGCCAGGCACTGGGCCTGCATGGTAATGCACACGACAAACCCGCCGAGCTAGCGACGGGGTGATTCGAGCGCGACCGCATCCATCGCAAGCATACCGTGCATCACCTCGCGGCTGAGGTAGTGCGGCGTGGCCCCGTCGCTGGCGGCACCGAGGGCGAAAAACAGGGGCAGGAAATGATCGTCGGTGGGGTGGGCCCGCACGGCGTGCGGGGCCAGGGTCCGGTAGTCGAACAGCGCAGGCAGGTCACCGCGCTGCAATGCGGACTCTACCCAGCGGCAAAACTCCACCACGTAGGGCGCCGGCTCGCGCGCTCCGCCAAAGAATTCAGCCAGATTGTGCGTCATGCTGCCCGAGCCCATCACCAGTACGCCCCCGTCGCGCAGGCCCTGCAACGCGCGGCCCATGGACCAGACTTCGAGGGGCCCCGCACCGGCAGGCAATGCCACCTGCACCACGGGCACGTCGGCATGCGGAAACAGATGCATCAACGGCACCCAGGCGCCGTGGTCCAGCGGACGCTCGGCGTGAGCTTGCGTCACGATGCCCGCACGCTCCAGCAAGCCCCGCACCTCCTGTCCCATTGCCGTGCTGCCCGGTGCCGGGTACTGCAAACCGTACAGCTCTGACGGAAAGCCGCCAAAGTCGTGCCAGGTGTCGGGCTGGGGATTGGTCATCACCGCCGGGGGATACGCCATCCAATGCGGTGACATCACGACCACGCCGCGCAATGGGCCGTGGGCGGGCACCAGATCCGTGGCCCATCGTCTCAGAGCCGCGCCGGTCGTGCCCGGTTCCAGCGCAAACATGGGGGAACCGTGCGACACGAACAAGGTGGGCAGTGGCGTAGGCATCACAGTACTTTGAGAAACTGGGCTCGTGAACGCAGCTTACACCTCCAGCCATTCCTTGCGGATATAGCTGTTGGCGCGCAGTTCGTCGGGCGTGCCTTCGAACACGATGCTGCCGTGTCCCATGACCAGCGCGCGGTCGGAAATGGCCATGGCGATCGTGAGTTTCTGCTCGATCAGCAGCACGGAAATGCCCCGTGTCTTGAGGGCCTTGAGGTAATCGCCCACCAGTTCCACGATCTTGGGTGCCAGCCCCTCGGTGGGCTCGTCGATGATGATGAGATCCGGGTCGCCCATGAGACTACGGCACAGAGTGAGCATCTGCTGCTCGCCCCCCGAGAGCACGCCCGCCTCGGTGTGTTCACGCTCCTTGAGGCGCGGGAACATGCGGTACATGTCGTCGAACGACCAGCGGGCATTCCTGCGGCCGCTCTTTTGCCCCAGCAGCAGATTCTGGTGCACGGTGAGATTGGGAAAGATGTCGCGGCTTTCGGGCACATAGCCCAGGCCCAGGTGGGCGATCTCGAACGCCTTGCGGTCGCGGATCTGTTGCCCCTTCCAGAGCACGGAACCCTGGCAGTCCACCAGACCCATGATGGCCTTGGCGGTGGTGGATCGGCCCGAACCGTTGCGCCCCAGCAGGGCGACGATTTCCCCCTCCCTCACGTCCAGCGAAACGCCATGCAGCACATGGCTCTTGCCGTAGAAGGCATGCAGGTTCTCGATGTGCAGCATCTTGTCTTGCGTGCTCACAGCGTAACCTCCATGCTTCGCATTGCGGAGCGAGCTTGCTTGGGGCGCCGTGGCGCAGCGTTCATGCCGCACCTCCCGCCTGCGCGTGGGCCACGTCCGAGCCCAGGTAGGCCTCCTGCACCGCCGGGTTGGCGCGCACGGCGTCGGGCGTGTCAAACGCCAGAACCTCGCCGTACACCACCACGGCGATCTTGTCGGCCAGACCAAAGACCACGCCCATGTCGTGCTCCACCGTGAGCAGGGTCTTGCCTTCGGTCACTTCCTTGATGAGCTGGATGAAGCGCTTGGTCTCGCTCTTGCTCATGCCGGCCGTGGGCTCGTCCAGCAGCACCACCTGGGCGCCGCCGGAGATGGTGATTCCAATTTCCAGCGCGCGTTGCTCGGCGTAGGTGAGGTTCATGGCCAGCACATCGCGCTTCTTGTCCAGGCGGATCATTTCCATCAGTTCCTCGGCGCGGTCGTTGGCATCCTCCAGCTCGGCCAGAAACCGCCAGAAGCTGTAGCGATAGCCCAGGCTCCAGAGCACGCCGCAGCGCAGATTCTCGAACACGCTGAGCTTGGGGAAGATGTTCGTGATCTGGAAGCTGCGGCTCAGGCCCAGCCGGTTGATCTCGAACGGTTTCTTGCCATCGATGCGGTGGCCGTTGAGCGAAATCTCGCCGCTGCTGGGCTCGAAGCGCCCGCTGATGAGGTTGAACAGCGTGGACTTGCCCGCGCCGTTGGGCCCGATGATGGCTACGCGCTCGCCGGCCGCCACGGCCAGGTTGACGCCGCGGATGATCTCGGTCTTGCCAAAGCTTTTGCGCAGGTCCTTGAGCTCCAGTGCGTAGGGCAACGCCCCCGCACCGGCCGCTGCATGTGTCGCGTTGCCCCCGCTCATAGCAGTTCCCTGCGTTTGATTTCCTTCTCGATCTCCTCCTGGATCTCGCCCCAGTCGTGCACGAACTGGCGCCGCGTCAGCTCGAACAGGCCCACGCCGGTGAGCAGCACAAAGCCCGCGCCAAACCAGCTGGTCAGGCTCTTGGCGTCCAGCGTGCCCCCCAGGAAAGGCAGCACCGTGCCCTGGGCATCGTTGAGCTGCAGGTGGTAGACCATCTCCACCATGGCCGCGCCGCCCAGCAGCACCACCAGGCCGGTCAGCGCCAGGCCCAGGTAGCTCGTCCACAACTGACGCAGCCTGCCGAACGAGGCCAGGCGCAGGTTCATCATGATCAGGCTGGCCATGCCGCCGGGCGCGTACATCACCATGAACAGGAAGATGAGCCCCAGGTACAGCAGCCAGGCCTTGGTGAACTCACTGAACAGCACCAGAGCCAGCACCATCAGGATGGCACCGATGATGGGGCCGAAGAAGAAGGTCGCGCCGCCCAGGAAGGTGAACAGCAAATAGGCGCCGGAGCGCGCCGCGCCCACGACCTCGGCGTTCACGATTTCAAAGTTCAGCGCCGCCAGTCCCCCGGAAATGCCGGCAAAGAAGCCCGCGATGATGAAGGCGGTGTAACGGATACGCTGCGTGTTGTAGCCCACGAACTCCACGCGCTCCGGGTTGTCGCGCACGGCGTTGAGCATGCGGCCCAGCGGCGTACGCGTAAAGGCAAACATCGCTGCCACCGAAAGGAACGTATAGACCGCGATCAGGTAATACACCTGCACCGGCGGGCCGTAAGTGATGCCCAGGAACGGGCGGCCCGTCACCCGGTTGCCCGAGACTCCACCCTCGCCGCCAAAGAACTCCGGGATCATCAGCGACATGGCAAACACCAACTCACCCAGGCCCAGGGTGATCATGGCAAAGGTGGTACCGGAACGGCGCGTGGTGACGTAGCCAAACAGCACGGCAAAGCCCATGCCGGCCAGGCCACCGACCAGCGGCACGGCCGTCACCGGAATGGGCAACGCGCCCGCGTTGATGTGGTTCAGGGCGTGCATGGCCAGGTACGCACCCAGCCCGGTGTACACGGCGTGGCCGAAACTCAGCATGCCGCCCTGCCCCAACAGCATGTTGTAGGACAGGCAGGCAATGATGGCAATGCCCATCTGCGACAGCATGGTCACCGACAGGCCGCTGGTGAACACCATGGGCGCCAGCGCCAGCAGCATCGCGAACAGCGTCCAGATGATCCAGCGCCCGACGTTGAGCGGCTTGAATTCGTAATAGCGCGTGGAAGACATGGTTTCGGATCAGGGGAGTGGGTCTAGTCTTCGCGCGTGCCCAGCAGGCCCTTGGGACGAAAGATCAGGATCAGCACCAGAAAGAGATAGGGAAGAATCGGCGCCACCTGCGACAGCGTCAGCTTGAAGAGTGAACTGTCGCGCGCCGACGCACCCATCGAGATGCCCAGTTGCTGCGCCAGCGTGCCCACCGAATAGTCGAACGCCAGCGCGAAGGTCTGGATCACGCCAATGAGCACCGACGCCAGGAACGCTCCCGAGAGCGAGCCCATGCCCCCCACCACCACCACCACGAAGATCACCGAACCCACCGTGGCCGCCATGGCCGGCTCGGTGAGGAAGGTGCTGCCACCGATGACGCCGGCCAAACCGGCCAGCGCCGCCCCCGCGCCAAACACCAGCATGAAGATGCGCGGCACGTTGTGCCCCAGCGCCTCAACCGCCTCGGGATGCGTCAGCGCGGCCTGTATCACCAGCCCGATACGCGTGCGCGTGAGCAGCAGCCAGATCGACGCCAGCATCACCATCGCGACCAGCATCATGAAGCCGCGCGTGGCGGGAAACGGCGAGCACACCACGCGCACGGCGGCGTCGGCAGAGGCACACAGCTCGGCCGGCACGGCGCCCCACACCAAGCTCAGACCCTGGACCGAATGGTTCACCAGCGTGAAGGCCGGCCCCTGCAGCACCTCGGGTGGACGGAACTCCAGCGCAATGCGTCCCCAGACGAGCTGCACCAGCTCCAGCACCACGTAGGACAGGCCGAAGGTGACCAGCAGTTCCGGCACGTGCCCATACTTGTGCACCTTGCGCAGGCTCAGGCGTTCGAACACGGCACCCAGGGCGCCCACCACCAGGGGCGCGAGCACCAGCGCCGGCCAGAAGCCGACCACGCTGGAAATGGAATAGCCCACGTAGGCCCCCAGCATGTAGAAGCTGGCGTGCGCGAAGTTCAGCACCCCCATCATGCTGAAGATGAGTGTGAGCCCCGAACTCAACATGAACAGCAACAGGCCGTAGCTCAGCCCGTTGAGTGTCGAGATGATGAAAAACTCCATGACTTGGACCTTGACGTTGCGCCCACCAGGCCCAAGACGGAAGAGCCCGCCACGGCCCAGCCGTTCGGGCTCCTGCCCTGTGCCTTCCGAAGTCAGCCCTGGTGCAACATGCTCCCGGTCAGGAAGGACGCTTCATCTGGCAGCTGGTGGGCGTGCTGGACACGTAGTTGGGGTACTCCTTGACCGGAACCAAGGTCATGCCCGTGCCTTCGGGGCTGTAGGGGTACTTGGCGCTGGCCTTCTCCCACACGGTGATGTACAGCGGCTGCTGCAACTGGTGGTCGGTCTTGCGCATTTCCACTTCGCCGTTGAAGCTCTTCACCTTGATGCCCTCGAGGGCCGCGGCCACTTTGACCGGGTCGGTGGACTTGGCCTTGGCCATCGCAGCCCCCAGGGTTTCAAAGATGCGGATGGTGGAGCCGGTGTAGAAGTCGTCGTTGTACTTGGCCTTGAACTCGTTCATCCACTTGTCCATCTGCCCGCCCATGTTGTAGTGGTTGTAGGCCACCTGATACACGCGGCCAGCGCCGTTGGTGCCCAAGGCCTTGGGGGTGCCGGTCACGCCAGCGTAGTAAGTGAAGAACTTGCCGGTATAACCGCCTTCGTTGGCGGCCTTGACCAGCAGAGACAGGTCCGAACCCCAGTTGCCGGTGATCACGGTATCCGCGCCCGCCGCCTTGATCTTGGCGATGTAGGGCGCGAAATCGCGCGTTTGCGCCAGTGGGTGCAGGTCTTCGCCCACGATCTGGATGTCGGGCCGCTTGCGCGCCAGCGTTTCCTTGGCGTACTTGGCCACCTGCACACCGTGCGAATAGTTCTGACCCAGGATGTAGACCTTCTTGATGTCCTTCTGCTCCACCATGAAGCTGGACATGGCCTCCATCTTCATGGACGTGTCGGCATCAAAGCGGAAGTGCCAGTAATTGCACTTGCTGTTGGTCAGATCCGGGTCCACGGCCGAGTCGTTGAGGTAGATCACCTCCTTGCCGGGATTGCGCTCGTTGTGCTTGGCGACCGCGTCCGACAGCGCCAGCGCCACGGACGATCCGTTGCCCTGAATGATGTAGCGCGCACCCTGGTCGATGGCCGCCTTCAAGGCGTTCAGGCTTTCGGCCGGGCTGAGCTTGTTGTCAATGGCGGTCACCTCGAATTTCACCCCGGCCGGGTTGCCCGCCCCGCTGAATTTTTCCGCGAAGAACTGGTAACCCTTGAGCTGGCTCACGCCCACCGGACCGAGCAGGCCGGTCAACGGATCGATGCGCACCATCTTGATGACCTCGCCCTTCTGCGCCATGGCCGCACCGGCCAGGGACACCAACGCAGCCGCCGTCACCAGTTTGAGAGTGAATTTCATGAGCATTTCTCCTTGGAAAGATAATTCAAGTCGGAGCGTACAAGCTTTGCAGCGGGCGCCGCTCAGGGATTGTCCCTAATGGTGCTACGAGGTATCACACGTGCGACAGGTTCACAATCACGTCATTGCCCTGCCAGAACACCAACGGCTTTGCCAAAATCACTTGAGCAATTCGTCTTCCAGACAGCCACTGAAAGAGTTCATTCAGCCATTCACCCACCCAAACTTCTGGAGGTTCCCGTGGACATCGTCGAGCGCGCCAAGCAAATCACTCTCCAACCCGCCGCCGCCTGGCCCGTCATCGAGACGGAGCCGCACACTCCGCAGTCGCTCTTCGTACCGTACCTGCTCATCCTGTCGGCCATTCCCGCCGTGGGCAGCTTCATCGGCATGTCCATCTTCGGCATCGGAGGCTTTGGCGTCACGATTCGCGTGCCTATCGTCAACGGCCTGGCCATGGTGATCACCACCTATATCATGTCCCTGGTCATGGCCTTCGCCATGGGCTGGCTGGTGAGCACCCTGGCGCCCACGTTTGGCGGCAAGAGCGATCTGGTCAGCGGCCTGAAGGTGGTCGTGTTCGGCACCACCCCCATGATGCTGGCGGGCGTTCTCAATGTGGTTCCGGCCCTGGGCATCCTCGGGCTGCTTGCTGCCATCTATTCCCTGTATGTGATCTACCTCGGTCTGCCGGTGCTGATGAAGAATCCCAAGGAAAAGACCGTGGTCTACATGGTCGTCCTGATCATCGCGAGCATCGTGGCCGGCGTCGTCCTGGGCATCGTCTCTGCCATGTTCACTCCGTCCATGCACGGCATGCGCATGGGCGCCATGGGTGGTCCAGGCGGCAATGCCACCATCAGCACCCCTATGGGCGACATCAAGGTGGACACGGCCAAGGCCGGCGCCACGGCGCCCGGCACGTCGGACAATGCGGCGCTCACGATCAAGACGCCGGACGGCGAGGTCAAGCTCGACCTGCAAAAGATGGAAGAAATGGCCAAGAAGCTGGAAGCCGCCGCGTCCGCAGCCCAGCAGGCCAAGAAAGAGTAGACGACCCGCACGCACGTCACCGCGTGGCACACCCTGGGCCGCTCCGGATCGCGGAAAATACCGGCTGCGAGAACTTGACCGTACGACCCCATGAGCACTGCCGCCACGCGCCCCCCGCTGCCCGACCACCTGTCCACCGACCCGCGCAGCCCCCATCACTTTGCCGCCGTGTTCGAGCACGAAATCGGCATCCGCCTGAACGGCAAGGAGCGCTTTGACGTGGAGGAATACTGCCTGAGCGAAGGCTGGGTCAAGGTGCCCGCCGGCAAGACCGTGGACCGCAAGGGCCGGCCGCTGCTGATCAAGCTCAAGGGCACGGTCGAGGCGTTCTACCGGGACGCGGCCTGATTTTTGAATGGTGCGGTACTCGGCGCGCTACGGCCAACACAGGCGCGCCGGGCGTCCGCGTCGTGACGCCTGCGCTCTCGCGGGCGGGCCTTGCCGGGATGCCCGCGTGCTGGTGCCATCACTCGATCATCCCCCATAGGCGGCGCAGATGGCTCAGGTCAACAAGCCCATGGGGTGCTCGAAGCAAGCATGCCACCAACGCTTGTAGACGATGACGCTGGGGTAGATGGCGCAGCGAAATCAAGGAGGAGGCCGTAGGCCGGAGGACATTCGCGGAGCCGTCTACCCCAGCGTCATCGTCTGGCACCTGCTCCCAAACTGCGAATCACCCGAAAGATCACAGCCCCGGCAGCTTGTAGTCCTTGAGCATTTCCCGCAACTTGGTCTTTTGCATCTTGCCGGTGGCGCCCAGGGGGATGGCGTCCACGAACACCACGTCGTCGGGGATCTGCCACTTGGCGGCCTTGCCTTCGTAGAACTTCAGCAGTTCCTCGCGCGTCACGTCCGCGCCGGGCTTCTTCACCACGGCCACGATGGGGCGTTCGTCCCACTTGGGGTGCTTCATGCCGATGCATGCGGCCATGGCCACGGCCGGGTGAGCCACGGCGATGTTCTCGATGTCGATGGAGCTGATCCACTCGCCGCCGGACTTGATCACGTCCTTGCTGCGGTCGGTGATCTGCATGTAGCCGTCCGGGTCGATGGTGGCCACGTCGCCGGTGGGGAACCAGCCGTCTACCAGCGGCTTGACGGATTCGGTGTCGCCCGCGCCCCTGAAGTACTCGCGCACCACCCATGGCCCCTTGACCAGCAGGTCGCCAAAGGCCTTGCCATCCCAGGGCAGTTCCTTGCCGTCGCCGTCCACGATCTTCATGTCCACGCCGTAGATGGAACGCCCCTGCTTGAGGCGCACCTTCATCTTGTCGTCCTCGGACATGGTGAGATGCTTGTTCTTGAGCGTGCACAGCGTGCCCAGGGGCGACATCTCGGTCATGCCCCAGGCATGCAGCACCTCCACGCCGTACTGGTCGTTGAAGGCCGCGATCATGGCTGGCGGGCAGGCCGAGCCGCCGATGACCGTGCGCTTGAGCGTGGAGAAGCGCAAGCCGCCGGGTTGCATGTGACCTAGCAGCATCTGCCACACGGTGGGCACGCCGGCGGCGTAGGTCACGCGCTCGGCCTCGATCAGTTCGTATACCGACTTGCCGTCCATGCCGGGGCCGGGGAACACCACCTTCGCGCCGGTGAGCGCGGCAGAATAAGGAATGCCCCAGGCGTTGACGTGGAACATGGGCACCACGGGCAGGATGGAGTCGCGTGCCGAAAGGCACATCACGTCCGGCAGCGCGGCGGCGTAGGCGTGCAGGATGGTGGAACGGTGGCTGTACAGCGCGGCCTTGGGGTTGCCGGTGGTGCCGCTGGTGTAGCACATGCTGGAGGCGGTGTTCTCGTCGAACTCGGGCCAGGCGTAGCTGGGCGACTGCGCCGCCAGCAGGGCCTCGTAGCTCGCCAGGTTGGGGATGCCGCTGTCGGCGGGCAGCTTGTCGGCGTCGCACAGGGCCACCCAGTGCTTCACCGTGGGGCACTTGGCGTGGATGGCCTTGACGATGGGCAGGAAGGTCATGTCAAAGCACACCACCTGATCCTCGGCGTGGTTGACCACCCAGCCGATCTGCTCGGGGTGCATGCGCGGATTGATGGTGTGCAGGACGCGCCCCGAGCCGCTCACGCCAAAGTACATCTCCAGGTGGCGATAGCCGTTCCAGGCGATGGAGGCCACGCGCTCGCCCATCTTGGTTTGCAGCGCCTCCAGCGCGTTGGCCAGTTGGCGCGAGCGCCGGGCCGCGTCCTTGTAGGTGTAGCGGTGGATGTCGCCTTCGACCCGGCGCGACACGATCTCGCCTTCGCCATGGTGGCGCTCGGCAAAGTCGATCAGGGACGAAATCAGCAACGGTTGGTTTTGCATCAGGCCCAGCATGTCAATATCTCCTTGTGAAATCATGGGCTGCGAACTGCCAGCACGGCTCGCCCGCAAACGTGGGAACAGAATGAGAACGATACACCGTTTTGACTCGGTGATAGCCCTTGGAACAGCATGTTCTTGACAAGTTCGGGACAATGGTGCGATGGCCGCCATCAAGGATCTCTCTGAACGCTGGACCCACGCCTTTGCCGAGTTGGGAGGCGCCTTCCACACGGAATTGCCGCCGCAAAGGCTGCCCGAACCCTACTGGATTGCCCTCAACCCTACCCTGGCACGGGAACTGAGTCTGGACCCGGATTGGCTGGGGTCGGATCAGGCCCTGCATGCTTTTGCCGGCTGCACCGTACTGCCCGCCACGCGCCCCCTGGCCAGCGTCTACGGCGGTCACCAGTTCGGCACATGGGCTGGTCAACTGGGTGACGGCAGGGCCTTGCTGCTGGGCGCCCTGGACAATACGCACGGCGTGCCCCAGGAGATCCAGCTCAAAGGTTCTGGGCGCACGCCCTACTCGCGCATGGGCGACGGGCGGGCCGTGCTGCGCTCCAGCATCCGCGAATTCCTGTGCAGCGAGGCCATGCATGGCCTGGGCATCCCCACCTCGCGCGCGCTGTGCATCACCGGCTCGGACGCGCCCGTGTACCGCGAGCAGATCGAGACCGCAGCCGTGGTCACGCGCGTGGCGCCCAGCTTCATCCGCTTCGGCCACTTCGAGCATTTCTCCTACCTCGATCACGTGCAGGAAGGTCATGGCATCCATGCCCTGCGCCAACTGGCCGACCACGTGATCGACCTGCACTACCCCGAGTGCCGCGACAGCGCCGCCTTCCCGGGCAATCCCTACGCTGCCCTGCTTCAGGCGGTGAGCGAGCGCACCGCGCGCCTCATGGCGCAGTGGCAGGCCGTGGGCTTTTGCCACGGCGTGATGAACACCGACAACATGAGCATCCTGGGCCTGACCCTGGACTACGGGCCATTCCAGTTTCTGGACGCCTTCAACCCGGCGCACGTGTGCAACCACAGCGACACCCAGGGCCGTTACGCCTACCACCAGCAGCCCCACATCGCCTACTGGAACCTGTTCTGCCTGGGCCAGGCGCTGCTGCCGCTGATCGATGAGCAGGACCAGGCCCTGGCCGCACTGGAGTCGTACAAGAGCGTCTTCCCCGCCGCCCTGCAAGGCGCCATGCGCGTCAAGCTCGGCCTGTGTGACGCCCAGCCGCAAGACCTGGCGTTGATCGAAGATCTGCTGCGCTTGCTGGCGCAAGACGGCGTGGACTACACCATCTTCTGGCGCCGCCTGAGCCACTGGGCCGCCGATGGCGACGTCGCCCACAATGACCACCCTGAGACCAGCGTGCACGACCTGTTCCTGGACCGCGTCGCCGTCGACGCCTGGTTGCTACGCTTTTCGCAGCGCCTGAATGGCTTCGATAGGGATTCAACGGCACATTCGATGCTAAGAGCCAACCCCAAGTTCGTGCTGCGCAACCACCTCGCCGAGACGGCCATCCGCAAGGCGCGGGAAAAGGACTTCTCCGAGGTGGCCACCCTGCTGCGCCTGCTGGAGACGCCGTTTGACGAGCACCCTGGCCACGACGCCTACGCCGGTTTCCCGCCCGCCTGGGCATCCGCCCTGGAAATCAGTTGCTCGTCATGAGCCTGGGGGCTTGAGCTCCGCCGGGCCGCCCCAAAGAGCGAAGGCCCCCTCGGGGGGCAGCGCAGCACACGCAGTGGCAAGCGTGGGGGCTTCAGGCTTCGTCGCGCACCTGCAGCACCACCTTGCCGCTGACGTGGCCGGCACGCACCAGGGCCAGTGCCTGGGCCGCCTGCTCCAGGGGGAAGGTGCGCTCGATCACGGGCCGAACCTGCCCGTCTTCCAGCAGGCGCGCGATCTGCGCCAATTGCTCGCCGTGCCCTTCCATGAAAAGGTATTCAAAGCGGGTGCCGGTCTGCCGCGCCCACTTGCGCGGCTTGCGGTTCAGGAAGTCGAACAGCCAGGCCGTCACCGGCCCGAGCTTGAAGCGCCGGGCAAACGCACTGTCGGGCATGCCCACCATGCTCACCAGCACGCCGCCGGGCTTGAGCACGGCAAACGAACGCTGCTGCACCTCGCCGCCCTGCGTGTCGGTCACCACGTCGCAGTCGCGCACGGCGTCCTCGAAGCGCTGGCGCGTGTAGTCGATCACGGTGTCGGCGCCCAGGCTGCGTGCCAGCTCCAGGTTGCGCGTGCCCACGGTGGTGGCCACCACCGCCCCGGCATCCTTGGCAAATTGGATGGCAAAGCTGCCCACGCCGCCGGAACCGGCGTGGATCAGCACCTTCTGCCCGGCCTTCAGGCCCGCCTTGTCAAACAGCGCTTGCCACGCGGTGAGGGCTGCCAGCGGCACGGCCGCGGCCTGCGCGTGTGACAAGCCCGCGGGCTTGAACGCCGCCAGCGATTCATGCACCACGGCGTACTCGGCGAAGGCGCCCATGCGCTGCGTCTCCACGCGGGCAAACACCGCGTCCCCAGGGCGAAAGCGGCTCACGCCCGCGCCAACGCTCTCCACCACGCCGGAAAACTCGTTGCCCAGCACCTTGGGGACGTCTTTTGACAGAATCACCCGCAACGCGCCGTCCACGGTCTTGAAGTCCACCGGGTTCACGCCGGCCGCATGCACCCGCACCAGCAGCTCGCCCGGGCCGGCCACGGGCTGCGGTTGGTCACCGACTTCGGGCACCTGGTTCCTGCCGTAGCGGCGCATGGTGCAGGCCTTCATCTTCATGGGCGTTCCTTCGGGGAGCATGGTGGGCATGCCGGGCATTATGCAAATGATCGCGTGCCGCCGTGGCAGGCACTGCCCGCCACGGTCGGCGCCTTCGCCGGATAATCGGGGCCATGAGATTCCTGATCGACTTTTTCCCGATCGCGCTGTTCGTGGCCGCCTACAAATGGCGTGACATCTACTTCGCCACCGGCGTCATCATGGCCGCCACCGTGGTGCAAAGCGCCATCCTGTACGCCATGGACCGCAAACTGCAGACCCTGCAAAAGGCTACGCTGGGGCTGGTGCTGGTGTTTGGCACGCTCACGCTGGCGCTGCACGACGACCGATTCATCAAGTGGAAACCCACCGTCCTCTACAGCGCCATGGCGCTGGTGCTGGGCCTGGCGCTGTGGCGCTGGGAGAAGAACTTCCTCAAGCTCATGCTGGGCAGCCAGTTGCCCTTGCCGAACAAGGTCTGGACCCAGCTCACCGTGGCCTGGGTGCTGTACTTCGTGTTCATGGCCGCGGCCAACGCCTACGTGGCCGCGCTCTACTCCACCGAAACCTGGGTCAACTTCAAGCTCTGGGGCTACGCCTTTCCGGTGGTGTTCATCCTGGGCCAGGGCGTGTTCATTGCCCGCCACCTCAAACCCGACGACGAGGCACCGCGCCATGACTAACCCGGCCGAGCTGCCGCTGGCGCAGTGGGCCAGCGCCATGCAGGCGCGGCTGCAGGAACGCCTGCAAGCCACCGAGGTGCAGGTGCAAGACGAAAGCCACACGCACGCCGGACACACCGGCGCCAATGGCCAGGGCCTGGGCACGCACTTTCGGGTGCGCATCGCTTCACCGTTGTTTACACATTTGCCGCGCGTGGCCCGACATCGGCTTGTGTATGATGCGCTGCAAGATTTCTTGGACTGTGGCGTGCATGCGCTGGCCATTGAACTTCTCCCGTCGTGACGGTATCCATAGCCACGGCGGCTGTTGCCACCTTCGTGTCACTCACTTATTGTTATTGGAAATTTGATGAAGAAACTCGTATTCACCGCGATCGCGGCCGCGTCCCTGCTGACCCTGTCGGCGCAAACCGCCCAGGCCCAGAATCTGGCCGTGGTCAACGGCAAGCCCATCCCCACGTCGCGCATGGACGCCTTCGTGGCGCAGGCCGCGCGCTCGGGCCGCCCGGTTACCGACGACATCAAGAAGCAGATCCGCGAGGAAATCATCACGCGTGAAGTGTTCGTGCAGGAAGCGCAAAAGCGCGGCATGGACGCCACCGAGGACTTCAAGAACCAGATGGAACTCGCCCGCCAGTCCATCCTGATCCGTGAACTGCTCACCGACTACCAGAAGAACAACCCCGTGGCCGACGCCGAGATCCAGGCCGAGTACGACAAGTTCGTGGCCGACAACGGTGGCAAGGAATACAAGGCACGCCACATCCTCGTAGAGACCGAAGCCGAGGCCAAGGCCATCATCGCCCAGCTCAAGAAGGGCGGCAAGTTCGACGCCATCGCCAAGAAGTCCTCCAAGGACCCGGGCTCCGGCGCCAACGGCGGCGACCTCGACTGGGCCAACCCCAAGAGCTACGTGAAGGAGTTCTCCGACGTGATGGTCGCCCTGCGCAAGGGTCAGACCACGGACACCCCTGTCAAGACCCAGTTCGGCTTCCACATCATCCGCCTGGAAGACATTCGCGATGCCCAGTTGCCCAAGCTGGAAGAGATCAAGCCCCAGATCGCACAGCGCCTGCAGCAGATCAAGATCGAAGGCTACCGCAAGGAACTGATGGGCAAGGCCAAGGTCGAGTAAGTCGACCTTGCTTCTTGCCTCTCTTAAAAACCCGCCAGTTGGCGGGTTTTTTTGGGTGCCCAATACGGTCACTGACTGGCCAGTCGGGTGTGTCAAGTCAGCCGAGCGGAGCTGGGCTCTGGTTTGTCCAGTTGCGCCAGCACCTGACGCATGTCCTCGTTCAACGCCTCAAAACGGCGGTTGGCCTGGATGCCCAGGGTCAAATAGCGCCGACAGTCATCCAACTCATTTCGCATCAAGGCCTGTAAGCCGCGCGCCATGAGCTGCAGCGGGTGGTTCTCCACCAGTTCAAACAACGGTGCCCAGCACTGCTGGGCTTGCGTGTATTGGTTCAGGCTCATGCGCAGCCAGCCCGCGTGAAACGCCGCAATCACCTGCCGGGAGTCGGTCTCGTAGGTGCGCCACAGGTACTCGGCTGCGCGCTGGTTCTGGCCCAGTTGCGCATGGAGCACACCCAGCCGGTAGTTGGCTTGTGTGCTCTGGGGCGTCTGCTGCACAGCCGCCTGCAAGTACGCCAGGGCATCGTCCAGTCGCCCCTTCTCGGCCAACACCGACCCCAGGTGACAGAGCTCCTCGGTATCCAGGCCGCGTGCGTCGTTGGGTGCGCTCATGCGATATTCGCCCAGCCTTACTTGCCAGCGAAGTTGTAGGCCACGCCCCACCAACTGGTATTGGTGGCACTGGGTCGAATGCCCGCACCCAGTGCCTGGGGCCGCAGGTTCCAGTTCAGTTCGATGTACTCGGACACGGAACTGGCACCATCGGCCCCCAGGGCAAACACCGAGCCCATGTTCACACCCAGTGTGCCGTTGGCGCGCAGGTTATGAATGCGGCCGTCCAGCACATAGCGGTCGGACAGTCCTTCCACCGCCCCACCCGACTTGATGGCCTGCTTGCTTATGCCCACCCACGCCGCGGCCGACTGCCCTGGCGTGTTGCCAAAGGACAGGCCCGACCACCAGCCCATGGTTCCCGTGCCCGTGTTGAGCGAGATCGAGCCTTGGTACCCGATCCCGCCTCGCTCCACCGCGGCACCCAGGAAACGCGCACCCCACGCCGCACTTTGCGCCGACGCGCCCAGCGCCGGAACAAAGGCGTCCATGACGTTCGCCGCACGGTCGCTCAATCGGATCAGGTCGCGCGGTCCGATGGTGATGCCCGCGTACAGACCCAGCGCGTTTTGCGGCATGAGCAGGCTTGAGGGATTGCTCATGTAGTGCACGGCAGCGGCCAACAACCCGCCCGCCCCCACCTTGGTGCCAATGGAGCCCCAGTTGCCAGCAGTGACCGGGTCGTTGTAGCCTCGCGGCCCGAGTGCGGCCAGCATGGTGCGCGCGCGCGCCAGCGCCCCGGCTCCTCGGCTACCCTCCCAGGCCAGTTGGAGGTTGGTCACGTAGGGGTGGGGCAAGCCCAGCGCCGAGGCCAACTCCACTTGCGTGGCCGCTTGTTGGTTGTTCCTGGCCGCCGTTCTGAGGGCCGCGTAGGTGGCCGTGCTTGACGCGGCACCCTGGGCGTCTATCCCTTGCAGGATGCGCTGATAGATCGAGGGCTGGGGTGCGTACCCGGCATGGGTGCGCCACCCCGCCGTGATCTCTCCAGCCTGTGGCATGGCCACGGCTCGCATGACTCCATTGCCCAGACGACCCAACTGCTCGCCGACAAAGCCCCCGGCTGCCACCGACGCCCGCTTGAGAATGGGGTAGTTGATCAGCCCCAGGGCCGTGGCCCCCATCACCGCGCGGTCTCCCGTGGACAGCGCCGTGAGCATCGCCGCCGCCGACAGCGCAAAGGGCCGCGCCGTGCTGGCTGAATTGAGCAGCGTCGCAATATCCCTTCTCAGCACGCTGTTGACCCCTCCCAACGCCGCACCCAGACTCGGGTCGATCCACTCCGCCGGCACCGCTCTGGCCGCGCCGGGGACATGGACCAAGGAGGATACCGACTGTGGACTTGGCAAGACGTGTCTTGTGCCAGCGTCTGACCCAAAAATACGTTCATATGCCCGCGTTACCGCCAGACGCGCGTTGCCACCGATCGAAGATAGCGTCTCTTGATTGACCGCGCCAATCGCCCGGCCAACACTCAGTCTTGACGCAGCCATGGCGGCGGGCACAAGTGCCGTGCCCAAATTCAACGCGCCCGTGGCCAAGGCGTAGGTGCGCCCGCCGGGTTGGTCGCCCAAGACCACGGCGTCCGCCCATTTGCCCACCGCGCTGGAGATGCCTGTGACCGTGTCGACGGGGTGCCTGACCATCGTGGCCACACCCGCCACCGCCATTGGCGAAAGGGCCGTCACGCTCGTCTCGACAAAACTGCTGATGGCCTGGTTCGCGTACAGCAGTTCCTTGACCGGCCGCGACAGACCCGAGCCCTCGATGGCCTTGAGCGTGGACTGGCGGGCCGTGGCGCTGGCGCTCGCCCGGGACGACAGCATCCCGAAGAACGCGTCCGAGGTCTTGCCAAACTCGCTGTACACCTCGGAGCCCAGAACCGAGCGGGCCACGCCGGACAATGCCGAACCCAGCCAGTCCATGGCCGACCCCACCGCCCCGACGGCACGCTCCCACCAGCTCGGCTCGTACTCCGCAGTCACGACAACCGTGTCCAATACATTGTCGTGCCCATCGTCAAGTCGGTAAATCCTACTGACCCCACCGTCGGGCACCAGAGCACCTTGGTATAACGATCCATCACCTGTCGCGTCGCGATACGTTGACCCACTGCCGCCCTCTGCCCGACCTTGGCCCGTAGCCAACGGTCCAGTTGAGGAGCCTCCACCGCCACCTCCACCGCCCCCTACAGCCGCGATCACGGCCTGCTGGGATCGAGTGCGTGTGCCGTTGGCGCCCGCAAGGACGGTGGCCGCGGCGGCCGTCACCGTACCTGCCGCCACGGTTCCGGCTGCCAGGCGACCTGCTGCTGTCGATGTCCCGCCTACGGCTGCCCTGCCCTGGCGCGTCGGTATCGGCTGCGCGAACAGATCCAGCGCCGTGTTGTAGTCCTCGTCGTCCAACGCCTGGCGAATCGGGTCCACGCGCGCGTCGTTGAAGTGCACGCCGCCAACATAGCTGTCCAGCGCATCCAGCTTCTTCGCCCTTCCCTCGAGTGCATGCGTCAGAGTCTCAAAGCTGGAAGTGATGCCCCCGACGGCAAAGCCTTGAACCGACTCCAGCATGCTCTTTTGCAGGGCGGCCGTATCAAAACTGGCCTGCAGCCCAAAGGCCATCTTCAGTCCCTGCTTGATGCTGCCACCTACCGTCGTCTTGATCACGCCACGGATCAGATTGGCCGCGCTGAAGGCGTCCTTGTCGTTGTCCACCGGGTATTTGGCCGCGTCCGCCGCGTTGCCAAAGAGGTAATCCGCCCCCCAGGCTCCATCCTCGGCGTTCTTGCCCTGCTTGACCGGCTTGAGCAGATCAATCTGGTTCACGCCAAAGTCCACCGCGGAGTCCAGCAGGCCGCTGCCCACGTCTTTCCAGGCAATGGCGCTGGATTGCCCGCTGAGCATCTTCACGCCTTGCCCGAACAGAGCCTTGATTCCACCGGATGCCAGTCCCAACGCTCCGTTGGCCAGGGTGTGCCCAAAGTCCTTGGATTCCGATGCCTTGAACCAGGGGTTCTCGTTTTCCACGAATTGCTTGAACCCGGCGTTTCCGGCAGCTTCGGCCACCTTCGTCCAACTGAAGTCCTTTTGCTTGCCAAAGGCCATGTCCAGGCCCTGACCCACGATGTTCTCCAGACCCGAGCGGCCCGCTGCCCGCGCGCTGTCGGCCAGCGCACCACCCCAGCTGAAGTTCTTCTGGTTGTCTCCGCCGTCCTTGAGGAAGCCAATCTCCCCGATGGCCTTGGAGGCCACGCCCGACAGACCCGATTTGGCGACCTCCAGCCAGTCGAACTTCTTTTGCATCCCCATGACCATGCCCAGCCCTTGCTTGGCCGCACTGGCCACGGCCTTGGTGGCCATCGCTGATCCGTATTCAAACACCTTGGTGCCAACCGGACCCAGATTGAGCGACTTGGGCAACCCGTCCAGGACGGAGTTGAAGCCGGCCGAGGTCAACCCTGCCGTGATGCCCCCGGCCAGCGCCGACATCCCCACCTCGCCCCAACTGAAACTGTCGCGCGCCCCAACAGCCATTTGCAGGCCTTGGGTCAGCGCGGACGCACCCGCGGCCACCAGAGCTGATCCGGCCACCGTGGCCACCGTACCCGTTGCAGCGCCCAGTACCCCCCCGGTGATGCTCATCGCCCCGGTCGCCGCGGTGGTCACGGTGGCGCCCATCGCACTGGCGATAGGTCCAATCACGTATGGAGCCACGATAACCGCAACAACCGCGACCACCACGGCGATGATGAGTCCCAGGATGCCGCACCCGTGCTTATGCGCTTTCGGCGGGGGTGGAGGTAAGGCATCCGGCACGGTGGGCATCAGGTCGCCAATGGCCTCGCCCGGGTTATAGGGCCTGAACGTCGTCGCGTTGTTGTGGATGTTGGCAACCTTGTTGGGAATGCTCAGGCGCATGCCATCAACAAGACGCTCGTCACCGTGCAATCCGTTGGCATCGGCAATCAGGTACCACATGCTTGAATCGCCCCACACGGCCTGTGCGATCGATTGAAGCGTGTCCCCCACGCGCACAATATAGGAACTGGAATTCGCCGCGGGGTAGCTCGAATTGATCGGTTCGTAGTTCTGGTCGAAGTCCGCCGACGATGCGGGGTGACCGTAGCGGTAGTCGCCATGCTGGGCCGTGGTACCCCTCTGCGCCGCCAGCGCCAACTCCTCGGCATACGACACCCTCGAGGAACCGTCATTGCTGACCTCGCCAATCCGGTGATCGTTCAGATAGTAGTAGCTGGTTTCCTTGGAATTGGAGGAATTGGTCAATTCGGTGCGCTTTAGCACCTGCCCGTAGGCATCGGTCACGTACTCCTTCTTCTGATTCCAGTCGGCTGTCGGCGCATCCTTGTCGCGATACATGTAAGCGCGACGGATGTGTCCATTCACATCGTAGGCAATATCGGAATAACCCTGCGTCCACTTCCAACCAGTGGTCTTCGTCGGGTCGTAGGCGCCGGCGGTGATCTTGGAAACCTTGGCTTCGTCCCAATGCTCGTATTTGTAGTTAATGGTCGTCGTCGTCGTGCCCACCGTGCTCTGATAGGCTTGCAGAGCTCGTTTTCCATTGACTCCGAACCCGGCGCCGTAGTTATTGCGAACGGTGCTGGTGGTTCCGCCCTGCGTGGTGGAGATGACAAGTTCGCGACCGTCGGCGTCGTACTGAGTCGATCGCGACAAAGTGACCGTGTTTCCTGTATCGTCAAACTCTTCGTACTTTGTCACCCGACCGGCAAGGTCGTTGTGACGAACGGTCGCTTTCTTGACGCCTGCCGAAGCGTTTGTGATGTCCTTGTCGATGGAAACCGTTTCTAGGTAACCATCCGCAGTGTAGGTGTACACCTCCTTGTGCGGATTCTTCCAATCAGTAATTTTGCCCTGACCGTTGTAATTGGGTACTCGCGTGATCGCCCACGCACGTTGCCCGTTATCCAGGTACTTGATTTCAACGCCATCCTTGTCACCCCTGCCGACGCGGTAGGTTCCATTGCCCTGGGCGATCAACTTTCCCTTGGTAATGATGAAGCGGTTCATGCCGTCGTAGGCATACCAATAGTCCTGGGTTTGTTGTGATCCATCGACGCCATCGTGGTAATAGCTCAAAACACGACGTCGGTTGCCTACCTCGTCATACTTGTAGGAAATCGTCGCTTTGTTGTCCACCACGGAAACAACACGATTCAACGCATCGTAGGTAACGTTGGACTCTTGCCAATAGATCTTGTACAGCTCGCTCCTGGAGTTGACCTTGCTATTGGTGGTATAGGCTTCAAAGGTGCGATTCCCCTCGGAGTCATATTCGTAGCGCGCCAGGGTATCGAGGGTTATATCCTTTACGCTCTTGATATATCCGTTGGCGAAATAGTCATACTCTATCGACTGCCCCCGTCGCGCCTCGCCATTCTTGACTTCGTAGTTGTCTTGCGTGTCCGCGCTTTGCCTGACTAGGTAGTTGGCAGCGTTGTACTCGTAAATGAAATGGTGATTTCCCCGGTCCGTGTGGCGCGCAAGCTTGCCAAAATAACTTTGGTCATCGACCTCGGTCAGATCATTCCCAGAGTCACCGGCGTCCACAAGTGTGGTCGTCTTGCGCCATCCCCCCACGCGCTTGTTGCCCGCGCCCTGGATGTCGGTTCGGTATGCATAGGCGTACTTCGTGAGATTGCCCTCGAAACTCGAAACCTTGACGATGCGCCCCTGGTTGTCGAAGTAATACCTCTCCTTCTCTTCCGGTCCATTCGCAACATATCGAATCGCGTGGCTGATACGATTGCCCGCGCTGTCGTAGGCATATGTCTCTCTGGGACGAACCACGTTCGCGGTCTCGTTGCCGAAGCTATTCTTCGCCCGTCCGGGACGCAGCACCTCGATCAGCAGACCGCGGTCATCGTAGCTGTAGTCGGTTCGATAGTTTTCCTCGTCGATTCGGTACCTCAAGTCACCAAAAATGTCATAACCCTTTGACACATGGGCCGTGCCCTTGGTCTCGTTTCCCGTGGCGGCGTCTGGATGGAACTCCGTGACAGCCCGCGCGGTGCCGCTTGCCGTCATCTCCCACGGGAGTAACTCCACGGCCGTCGTGAAATTGCGTGCATCCGTGGTTGCGATGGCTTGTCCCGCCCTGTCGTACCAATAGCTAGTCGTGGGCGTCTGATTCGCTCGTGTCACGCCGTCCTCCCCGGTGACGTCGACCTTCGGTGCGATCTTTGCCTTCAGTTTGCCCAGATGCGTATACAGCAAGGTTGTTTCATTGTCTCGACCATCCGTTTCCGACGCGATCTCTCCAAACGCGTTGTGCGACTGTTTACGATGAATATTGACATCGGCGTTCAGAATGCCGCCGCCAACCACCGTGATCGTCGAGTTCATCGACAGCCTGATTGGTTGCCCCAACTGTAGCTGACCGTTCACGACGTAGTCCTGTCCATCCGGCGTCTTCGCGACATTGCTTCCGTTATAGACTGTGTAACGATACTCGTACTCCGCGAGTCCATCTCCGCGGGGCATCAGGCTGTTGACATTGATGCTATAGACCCCTGCTGCGGAGGGCGTGAGGGCCGTCGGCCACGGGATCATGGCGCCCTGACTGCCAAGTCGCCTGTATGAGAACGCCATTCGAGTCCCGGTCGGGTGAGGTCTGAACTCGACCAAGGTCGGCGCGCGGTCCGTCACCGTGGTCGTGCGTGTAGTGGCAGCACCCATGACGATGGTACCGTGCGCTTTGTTCACGACCTGTCTCTGCTGGTTGTAGACGGTGTAGCGGTAATCGTAGGTACCCTGCCCAAAACCCGCAGCATCCAGCACAAAGCCATGCTCCACCGCGCTATAGTCGCTGATCAAATTGTCTGCAACAGTTTGAAACGCTGCAGCGCCAGATCTGCGAGTTTCCACGACCAGGGTGGTGCCTGGATTCGCCGGGAATATGATCCGACGAGGTGGAAAGACTTTCAGTGCCGGCCCGTGTCCGGCCACCACCTTGGATGCCCCCTTGTTCAAATAAACCTGGGTCGTGATGACGCGAAGTTGCTCGTTGTTGGAATCCATCACCACGAGCTCCAGGTCGTAGGTACCCCTGGCGTCGGATGGAAGGGTGTAGGCAGCCCAACCACCTGGGTCGTTGGCAGCGCCAAGGAGCTGTCTGCTGAAGTTGGTGGCGGAAACCGCGTGCCAGCCATCCGAGGCCCCGACCTTCCGATAGCGCAGGGAGAAACGTTTGGCGTTCGAACCCAACTCCGTGAAATGGATTTGATTCGACTTGCCCGTCGTGAAGAACACCTTCCCCACTCCGCCGGTCGTCGCATTCGTGGAGTTCATGGAAATCGAACGGGACCCACCACTGCCGCTGATGTTTCCTGACTGCCGGTTGACCACATTGCCGCTGCTGTCAAGACCGACATAGAAGAACTCCAGATTGCCACTGGGGAGTTGCGATCCATCCAGCTTGAACCAGCCAGCCACGTCGGCATTACCGGCATTCTTCACGTGTTCGACAACACTCACTCGCTTGTAGGCGTCCTGGGAGCCTTGCGTGCGATACATCAGTTCCAGGCGCTGGGTGGTCGATGATTGATTTTTGAACAACCATTCGCCATCCGCCGACGTCTGCGTCTTCGCACTGACCGAGAAATTACTCCACTGGTTCAAATCCGAAAAGCGCTGTTCCCCCGATTGCGCAATCAACACCTTTCCGGCAGCTTGGTTTTGGTAAAGCGCAAAACTGTAAGTTGGATCCGAGGGGTAGCTTATACCCCAGCCGTTCCAACCCTTAAACGGATGTACATCGGACGGTATCGCCAACGAAATACTGCTGGCATCGGCGCTCGCCGTTGCGGTGAGTATCTTGTCCTTCAGCTCATAATGGTCAAATACCTTGACCACCATGTTAGTCCCGGGCCAGTATGGATTCGGAACCGTCACATCCTTGTAAATAACATCAACGTAGTTATGAAGATAACCATTCTCGGCACGCGCCACATAGCCATGCAATTTGAGCTGAAGCTCATAGGTACCACCGCCGTTTACCGGCTCAGTCGGTAAGGTGACGGAAACGTTGGACACCTGGGCAGCCCAAACGTCATAAGTTAAACCGTCCAACAGTTGCTCTGCGATATAGTATCCTTGATCTGTTAGTCGGCCACTGTAGGAACTGCCGGTAAGCGTCACACTTTCCTGACCATGAAATTCCACGCTACCAGGCATGTTGATATTTCGACTGCCCGGGGGGCTGGTCGTGGTTGATGCCTCGGCCCTGATGGCCCCAGGCGCATAGACCGCGGGTGGGCGTGCGATGAATTGGCTGATACTCGCGTCGCGATGCGCCGAATCGATTTTCGGTTGAACCGTATCGGTGAGTTGGTTGCGCGCGTCAAACACCGAGGCGGTCACGTTGTAGGCGTCAGCGTCAGCGCCAAATGCGGCCTGGATCAACTCGCCTTCGGACTTTGATGTGAAATCTTCACTGGCCGACTGCACGAGCGCGGTGGCGTTGCCGTTGGCATCGTACAGGTAGGCTCTCGCGCTCCCACCGGAGTTGGTCATGAATACCTTGCCCATTGCGTTGTAGAGAGACCACTCCTGCCAATTCTCTCCATCGTACGGGCCACCTCGGTCCGCTCCACCGCCATTGGTCCGCTTGCCTATGACTTCCCCATGGGCGTTGTACCCAGTGTGGCTGATGACCCCTCCAGTTGCACCCGTGACCGATCTGGACCATATTTCTCGATTCATCGCGTCGTAGCGCGTCTGCTGGACAATGTCCAATTGTTCACCGCTGGCGTCGAGAGCGCCGCCATCAACATCTCGCCTATCAAAGGACGACTGTGTTTGATTGCCTTGGGCATCGTAAAGGTAGTAAGTTGTTTTGGTGGCGTTTGTTGCTGCGCCGACGGGTTCCTCCTTGCGCAACAACCTGCCTTCTTGACCATAGAAATACCGAGTCACGCGGTCATCGTTGCCGGTGGCCGAGGTATTGGACTTGCCCTCCTGGGTGCTCATCACAACATGGTTCAATCCGTCGTACGCAGTGCGCTCGGTGGGCCGCACCTTCACCGCGTTCGCCTTGAGTTTTCCCTCGGGGTCGTACTGCTCAAAGTCGTAGAACGCCAATCCCTCATGGCGGATCTGACGTCCAATCTTGTCGAATTCCCAGTCACCGGCACCACCGTTGGCATCGATCTTTCTCACGATGTTGTCCAAACCATCGTATTGGTAGCTGGTAGTTGCATCGACGCTGTGGGTAACCGATCCATCAGCGGCTTGTCGATTGATCTCTACCCTATTTCCCGCAGCCGATATGTCGCTGGCCTCGATGTTCAACTCGGTTTGGGTCAGCAATCGACCCTTGAGATCGTAGTGATACCGGGTTATCCGATTGTCCGCGACGCCCACGCCAGCCCACGTCCTCAGCGAGCTTAGCGACGTGCTTTCAGTGATCGAATTGCCATCGGCGATCTTCGCGGCAAAGCGGGTCTGGCTGACAACCTGGCCATTGGCCTCTCGACCGTCGGTGGCGGTCTCATAACTCCAGGTCGTCAAATAGCGGCCCGCGTCCACTTGCGCAATCCTGCGTCCGAGCCCGTCGTAATAGAAAAAGCTCTCGTGACCGTTGCCGTCCACAGCCTTCACAACGTTACCCGTAGCGTCATAGACTCTTTTGTTCACCGACTCCACGGTGGTAAGCGATACATTCGGGCGCGTCCCGACCAAACCGCCGTCGATCTCATAGCTCCATTGATCCGCGCTGCCATCAACAAGCGTATTGAACAAAATCAGGCCCTGGATGCGCGCCTCAAGTTGTCGGTTATTCGCGTCGTAACGGTAAATGGTTTCGCGGAAATTCGGTGGGGCGCTCGGATCGACCGAGGACTCGGGCGGCCTTGGTTCCCCGACCCCTGGCAACGAGGGCAGGGGAATTTCTTCATCGTAGACGCGTACGACAATCGCGTTGCCAGCTGCGTCGAACTCCCTCGTTGTCAAGGTACCCCCTGCGTTCACTGTAGCCACCTGGCGATTTAGAACGTCGTAATAGTTGAGGGTCCGGTTGCCGTTGGCATCTCTTGACTCGATCACATTGCCAAATGTATCGTAGATCAGCGTTTGCGTTGGCCTGACTGTCGTGGTTGTCGCTCTTCCCGTGCTATCAAACGTAGTGGCGCTAACTTGCTCGCCCTGTGTACGGATCAGTCGGTTGGCGCTGTCATAGGCATAGTTTGTTACCTGGGACTCTGGCAATTCATAGGCTTGCACCGACATCAGCTTGTTGCCGTGTGCGTCGTATGTGTAGCGATTTTCGACCGGTTGCTGATTCCCGTCGGCGTCCGTGGAACTGATGGGCAATACCTCCCGGATGAGATTTCCGTTGTGGTCGTATCCATAGGTGAACAATCCGGCCACCGCATTCGTGAACGTCTGGCGCTCGCCAAACGGGTTCCATGTGGTCCTCTCGGTGACGCTGCCCGTGGCAGATACCTTCACCGAGGTACTAAGCACGTGTCCGAGATGGTCGTACTCGGTACGGGTAACGCTGTCCGCAGCCGATGAACTTACCAAGTACGCATCGGTGATGGCAGTGGTGGGTGCGCTACCCAGCACCCTGGGCAAGGCACCCGAACGCACCTGGCCGATATTCTCCAGCTTGTCGGCGTATTGCACGACCTGCGTGCGGTTGCCAAAGGCGTCGTACTGGGTTTTCGTGAGATAGCCTTCCGGGTCCACGTGAAGCGTGGCCTGACCCACTTTGTTGTAATAAAAATATCCCACGTAACCACGTTGATCCTTGATCGCCACGGCGTTCCCGAACGCGTCGTAGGTGGTTCGGATGGTTGCCCCCGAGGCATCCTGCAATACCGTCCTTCGCCCCATGGCATCGAACTGCTGGGTCGTCGTGTAGCGCGCCAGCAAGGCCTTTACCTGCGCCGCGCTCAGATCGGACGCCTCCTTGGCTACGTCATCCTCGGCACTCTCCTTGGGTTCCGTAAGTCCGGCAATGACACCACGAAGAAGAAGACGTTGCTCCTTGGCCCAGTCAGTATCCCGGGTTGCCAACTCGCCCCCGCGCGGATCGATGATGCTGGTTCTATTGCCAAATGCATCAACGACGTAGCTGATGGTTGTCTGGTCATCGGTGCCAGCACCGCGTGTTTCGGCAATCAGATGACCGGCCTTGTCATATGTATAGCGCGTGGTCTGATCCATCCCGGGTGTCGCATCCGGCAGCCAGTCGGTCTCAGAGTCCCGCTGCGCCTCCAACACCGACACGCCACCGATGTAGAGATTGGAAGGGCGTGTCGCATTGGCACCGTCGCCCTTGACCACCAGCACCTTGGCCGTCACCGCGCGCCGGGTCGGAGTGGCCACCGGCGCCGCCACCACGCCTTCCAGCTTGAGGAAGTGCTGATCGGCACTTCCATCGGCGTCCCTCATGTTCAGGAAATCTGACCGTCCGTAGCTTACCTCCACATCGTGGCCGTCTTTCCGCACCGTTACCGGCACAGGCCCACCGATTGCGCTTCCGTTCTGGTCGTAGAACTGAACCTTCAGCTTGACGTAGTCTGCGTTCTCGATGTAGACGTTCGCCGAGACTTGGTAGGTACTCGGTTTACCCGCTCTGCTCGCCCTCACGGGGAACGCACTGGAAGCCGCACCGCCGTCCGATCCGCCCGTGCCGATCTGGCTCACCAGTATCATCTGCGCGTCGTCGTCCACGAGTTTTAGCGGCGATGCGTCGGCCAACGTCACCCGTGCGCTGGCATTGCCGCCCACAGGCGTCCAGTCTGCCGTGCCTTGACCGAAGTCGGCGTTGCGCAGGGGGTTGGTCAATTGGCTTGCGTACCGGGTCACGCCGACGACCCGTCCCACGGTGTCGTAGTCGGTACGGGTGACCGCGCCCGTGCCATCGACCATGCCCACCTGGCGGCCAGCCGCGTCGTATTTGTAGTACGTGCGTACGTCCGACGAATTCCCCCCGGGACGCCATCCGGGATTCGCTTGGGTGCCAACACTGCGTGTGGCTGTGCGCGCCGCCGTGGTCGTCAGCCGGGTTGCGTAAGCCACCGTCGCAATCACGTTGCCCGCGGCGCTGTACTTCTTCTCGGTCACGTAGCCTTCGCCATCGACCATCGCCACCTGGCGACCCGCTCCGTCATACTTGTAGTACGTCACCCGGTCGTTCGCATCCGTGTCAGGCACCCAGTCCGTGGCCGACTCGCGGCTGGCCTCCAGCACCTGCACCGAGCCCACGTACAGGTTGGACGAGGTCGTCCCCGTCCCATCCTCCTTG
>JABLTH010007015.1_pt1 | contig 72789 bp, 47 predicted proteins | sample 7875711 | NCBI WGS metagenome assembly JABLTH01 (sample SAMN14941262, study PRJNA633318) | bioreactor metagenome | isolation source: bioreactor | place: China | collected 2019-03-05 | reverse complement strand
TCTCACAGATGGCACAGATTTTCACAGATGAAAATCTGTGTTCATCCGTTTAATGTGTGAGCTTATTTATCACAACTTACCAGTCAGCTTTTTTAATTCAGGCGAAGCCGCCACTTTCTTTCCATTCACCCAAACACTTAATCCTTTTCCTTTTTTATATTTTTTGCCCGTCTTATCCCACACAATTGTAACTATTTTTCCGTGGTACAAAATATTATCCAGGCAAAACCAATCCCATTTACCCGCAGGCAGCAGGGGATTTACTTCAATGATATTATCAGCCCTTGGGCGTAATCCCACCAGCCCTGTAATGATGAGGTCATTAAAAGTGGAGTGATTGTAATACCTGCTTCGTTCCTCTCCTTTCAGCCACACCCCTGTTTTTTCATCCAGGTATTCGCCAATATAAGGCTTGCCATCCACGTACTGTGATTTTACAAATGTTTCCAGCTGGTTAAAATAATCATTCCTGCCCACAAATTGCTGTTTGTAATTATTCAGCAGGTTGGCCATGGCCGTGAGTGTTTGCGAAGTGGCAAATGGCCATACGGCGCCGTCCCATTCGCATTTGCAGCAGCCGTGCGTGCGGAATAAAGGATGGCTCCTGTCGGCTGTTGTAATACCATACGGCGCACAAAATGTTTTTGTATCGGTGAGGTTACTCCATGCAATATTGTAACTGCTGTCGGGCATATTAAAATACCAGGGAATAAAACCGATCTGTTCCCTTACATTGGCCAGTGTATCGCCCTGTTCTTTTCTTACTTCAAAAAAATGCTGTGCATCATTCCATAATAATGACTGAGCCAGTTGTTTGATACTGTCGGCCTTTGTTTTGTACAATGCAATTGTACTGCTGTTGGGATGCTCCTGCATGGCGGCAATATTTGCCAGCGCCATGGCATTCCCATACATATAACCGTTGATGCTGGGCCTCGGATTTTTTTCCTTCCTGCCGCCGCTAATGGTTTCTTCCATGGCATCCCTTACATCAAATTGCCAGAACAAACCACTGGCTGCTTTTTTCTCCTGCTCCCATGCGGCGTAATCGGCTTCCAGTTCAGGCAACAGGTCCGTCACAAATTTTTTATCGCCATTCACGAGATAACGGTTGTAAATGGCATCTTCATTCCAGCCGCTGTAAAAACGCAGTTTCTTCATCGCCTTGCCGTCATTACCACGGTACCATATCAACAAGTCATCATCCATGTATTTTTTATCGTGCAGCCAGCGGCTTTCGTATATATGATGACCCAATGCACTGGAGATCAAATTGTACTTGTCGGCATAGGTGCGCTGCACTAAAAATTCGGTGAACACAAAACCTTTTTCTGTTTGCTTGATATGTTTGCGGAGTGTCCACCAGCGGTAGTAGAATATTTGTTCAAAGTTTTGTTGTGGACATTCAAAGAGGGGAATATTTTTTTGCATCCAGTCCCAGGCACTATCGTTGGGTATTGCCTGTTTGATATTCTCATCTTCCATTTTGTTGAAGTAATCAACATAGTGCTTAAAGGAAGATTGTTTTAATACCAGTGGCTTATTTTGTGCGGTAGAATTGTGACACAGAGATAGCACAAAGGCACAGAGAAACACAAAGAATTGAATTGGCTGTATTTTATTATTTTTATTCACTTTATTTTTTTGCAATTTCTTTTTTCCAGCCTGCGTATCCCTGTTGCACTATGCTGTTTTGCGGGTTGGGCTGGTATTGTTTTTTATCTGTATTCAGTTTTTTAAGCGCATCAATATTTTCATATACCCCTGCATGCAACCCCGCCAGGTAAGCTGCACCCACTGCAGAAATATCGGGCATGGAGGAAGTGCATACATTTTTATGCAGCAGGTCGGCAAGGAACTGCACCACGAACCCATTGGCCGAGATGCCGCCATTGGCATTGAGTTGCTTCAATAAAACACCGGCATCTTTTTCCATCGCCACTATCACATCTTTTATTTGATAGGGAACCGATTCCAGTGCTGCACGCACAATATGATTTTTAGTGGTGCCAAAACTCATGCCCGTAAGAGAAGCCCTCCGGTCCATTTGCCAGTGCGGTGAACCAAGACCGCTGAAGGCCGGAATCAGATACACAGCACCATTATCCGCAACCGCGGTTGCCATGGCTTCGGTTTGTTTGCTGTCGCCGAATAATCCCAGTTCGTTCTTCAGCCATTCAATGGTGGCGCCGCAGCTTACAATCACACCTTCCAGCGCATAATCAATCCGGCCGTCAATACTCCAGCAAACTGTAGTGACCATACCATTTTGTGAGGCCACCGGCTTGTTGCCGATATTCATTAAAATACTGCAGCCCGTTCCCATAGTTGCTTTTGCGGTACCGCTTTCAAAACAGCCTTCGCCAAATGCAGCGGCATGCGAATCACCAATGAGTGCGGTAACTGGAATATTTTTTTCAAACAATCCATTCAAATTTGTTTCTCCAAATGAAGCGGACGATGATTTTATTTCCGGGAGACGAATGCCCGTTAAACCAAATATTTTTACCAGCTCAGCATCCCACTGCAGTGTGTGCAGGTTGAATAATAAAGTGCGGGAGGCATTGGTATAATCGGTAGCATATACATTTCCATTGGTGAATTTGTACAGCAGCCAGGTATCGATGGTGCCAAAAAAAGCTTCACCATTTTGAATGGCGGTTTGTACCGCTTCATTATTTTGATACAGCCAGATGAGTTTGGTGGCAGAGAAATAGGGGTCGATGATCAGTCCTGTTTTTTCAGATACAGTTTGAGCAAGACCACGTTGCTTTAAATCTTCACAAATTTGCACCGAACGTTTGCATTGCCATACCACGGCATTGTACAGGGGATTGCCGTTTTTATCCCACACCACAAATGTTTCCCGTTGGTTGGAAATGCCAATAGCGGCAATATCATTTTTACTGTACCCTTTTTCTTCAAACTGCTGTACACATTTTTTTACGGAAGCAAGTACGTTCTGGTAAATCACTACGGGTTCCTGCTCTACAAAACCGTTCGGCAGGTAATGGGTGTGCAGGTCTTCTGAACCTTTGGCAAGGGCCTGGCCTTTTTCATCAAAGATCAATGATTTGGTAGAGCTGGTGCCCTGGTCAATGGCGAGTATATATTTCTTATTCTCCATTTTAATTCTCCCGCAGATTGCTCAGATTTGCACGGATATATTTCCGTGTGAATCAGTGTTATCTGTGAGCCATTTGTGTTCGCTGTGGTTACCCTTTTAATAATTGCATCACTTCCTCAGCTATTCCTTCTTCACTTATCCCGTAATGTTTAAAAATATCCGCCTGCGAACCGGTTACTGTATATTCATCCGGTATGCCCATGATCTTAAATGGCAGGGCCAGTCCTGCTTGTAAAAGATAAGAGGCCACGGCTTCACCCAAACCTCCGTACACACTATGCTCTTCCACCGTAACAATGGCTTTGCATTTTTTTGCCAGTGATGCGATCAATTCAGTATCCAGCGGTTTGATGGTATGCATACTCACCACTGTGGCCGCAATACCATTTGCTTTTAGTGCTGCAGCAGCTTTTACCGCAGGATAAACCGTTTCTCCATTGGCAATAATGGCAACATCATCTCCCTCAGTTATCACACGTCCTTTGCCAAACACAAAACCATCGCTGTTATCTTCTTTCAGTTTGGGCATCACTTTTTTCCAAAACGCAAATACACCGGCACGTTGCTCTCCGCAGCCAGTTCAGTGGCATTTTCTGTTTCAAAATTATCTGCGGGGGTAACAATAATGATATTGTTAATGGCACGCAGCACGGCAAAATCGTGCAGGCTGTGGTGTGTGCTGCCCAGCGCACCGTAACTCACGCCTGCGCTGATGCCCACCACTGTTGCCGGGTTATTGCTGTAACAGATATCATTTTTTATTTGCTCCAGCGAACGGGCCGTTAAAAAGCAGGCCGGCGAAACCGCAAATACTTTTTTGCCACAACTGGCCAGCCCTGCAGCCACACCTACTAAATTTTGTTCTGCAATACCCACTTCCACTATCTGCTGCGGGAATTTTTTTCCAAAAGGCACCAGTTTACCCGAGCCCCTGCTGTCGCTTGTTACAGCTATGATATTTTTATACGCTTCAGCCAGCCGCTGTAATGTTTCTGAAAAAACATCCTGGTTGGGTTTGTCTGCGCCAGGTGGTATAATTATTTGTTCTGCCATTTTTTTTGCTCACAGATTACTCGGATTTACACAGATAATCTCTGCATTTATCGTTGCATATTCCTGTATGTTTTTTAAATTATTTAATACGCTCTCACAAATTCTATCTGTGTTAATCTGATAAATCTGTGAGACATTTATTCAATTCATTCATCGCCTGCTCATACTGCTCTTTATTGGGAACACCATGGTGCCATTTCAGTTCGTTTTCCATAAAGCTTACGCCCTTGCCCTTGGTGGTATGCGCAATGATCACCGATGGTTTCCCTTTTTCAAAAGGCAGTGCGGCAAAAGCTTCACGCAATGCATCAATATCATTGCCATTCACTTCTTTTACGGCCCAGCCAAATGCTTTCCATTTTTCATCCAGCGGATCGGTATTCATTACATCAGCTGTGGGTGCCGTGATCTGCAGGCTGTTCTTGTCAATAACCGCACAGAGGTTATCCAGTTTATAATGCGCTGCACTCAGTGCGGCTTCCCAGTTGCTGCCTTCTGGTAATTCACCATCACCCATTAAAGTAAAAACGCGGTAATCTTTTTGATCCATTTTGGCAGCGATGGCCATACCGGTGCAAATGGGCAGTCCGTGCCCCAATGCACCCGTATTCTGCTCCACGCCTTTCACCTTTTTTGTAGGGTGGCCGATATAATGCGATTTGTATTTGCAAAGTGTGTTCAAATCCTCTTCAGGAAAAAATCCTTTATCGGCCAGTACCACAAACAATGCTTCCACGCAATGCCCCTTGCTTTGTACATAACGGTCGCGGTCGGGAGAAGTAAAATTTTCCGGCGACACATGCAGCACATCGTTGTACAGCACATTTAAAATATCGGTACTCGACAAACTGCCGCCTGTGTGACCGGCATTGGCACCCACGATGTATTTGAGTATTTTTTTCCGATACTCAATTGATTTCAGTTTTAATTCTTTTGTTGTCATATTATATCTCTCACAGATTACACGGATCTTCACAGATTTCCTTCTGTGTTAATCAGAGCAATCTGTGAGCAATTTTATCATCCGTGATTATAAGTTTCCCAGCCTAAATAATTTTCAAAAGCCTCTTTCAACACACCCGCGGTTTTACTGGCGTTCATCACTACATGGTGTTCAAAACCATTGCGGCATACATAATTCATCAGTCCCTGCAAATTACCGATCTGTGCCACCGCACGGTTGCCAAATGTATTGAGTGCATCATTCGTTAATTCACCTTCGCCAACATACGCTTTAATGATGCCCTTGCAATCATCGGTGCTGATACGGCCATAGGTCAATGGCATGGCAGGTGTGCGGCCATCCAATGCGCCGTAAGTATTTTCTGTTCCCACACTCGTGCCTAATATGGGTGCGGTGCTGATGCTGATATCGGGCAAAAATGATTTGGCCCAGTTACCGCAATGGAACAATACACATTTGGTATCGTCATCTGCATAGTTATTATTCCAGTCGACCAGCGCAGATGGTGAGCCGCTGGCCAGCTGCATGGCATACATGCTAAGTGTGCCCGTAACATCCACTTCACAGGCGGAGGGCAGCATGTTCTCGCTCATCATACTCATGCTGGTGCATACATTGCAGCCATAATTTTTTTGTAAAGATGTCCAGCATTGTATGGCGGTGGCATCCAAACAATTTTCTTCCATGAAATTGGCCAGCACCACATCCAGTTTGGCAATCTGCACCAAACGGTCGTTCGGCGTTTTACCTGTGTTGGCGTAAGCGTGTATCTTTTCCAGCTTTTCCTTTACCGCTTTATCATCCGCAGTTAATTTATTGGCATTGCCTAAAATTTCAGACAGGTCAACTGTTGTAACCGAGATGCCATTGCGCTGCAATAATTTTTCACTATAACGAACGGTGTTGAAAGCTGTGGGTCTTGCACCCACTGCACCAATACGCACTTTGCGCAAACCATTTACCACGCGGCAGGTAGCAGTGAAATTTTTCAGGTCAGCAATAAACGATTCATCTTTCGGGCTTACCACGTGTTTGGTGGTGAGTGAATATTTTATCCCGTACTGGTACAGGTTATTGCATACTGATATTTTTCCGCACCAGGCATCCCTCCTGTTCACCACATCCATCTTGCCCAGGTCATCGGGGTAACCCTGTACCAGAACAGGCACCGTTAAGCCAGATAATTTAATGGTATCGGCCACTCCTTTTTCATCGCCAAAATTGGGCAGCACCACCAGGATGCCATCAATTTCATCTGCATGTTTTTTAAAGAGCGCTGCACATTTTTGTGCCTCCGCAAATGTTTCCACACCACCGAGTTTGCTGTCGGCATCGCTTAACATTACCGGAGTAATGTTTAATTGTTTGAACAGGTCCAGTATCTCTGTTCTTGCTTCGGCCACCAGTTTATCAGGAAAAAAATCGCGGTTGCCAATAATTACACCGAGGGTGCTTTTTTGAATAGCTGACATATTTATAAGGCTTTTGTTTTTAAGTAATGAATTTGATAAACGACTTCTTTTGATTTAGCATCTGCATTGGGCAGGTCGTACGACTGGTCAGTAGGTGTATCAGCATCCGGGAAACGGCGTACCTCCCCTGTTCTGAAAACAATTCTTTCCACCGAAGTTACCGGTGCAAAACATAAATTATTATTGGGCTTGCCACCATTAATGCTTACGGTATAAAAACGTGTGGCAGTATTGAGTTCAATTTTAAAATTCAGTTGTTCTCCGGTATTGTATTTACCCAATGATTTATTGCGGTAGCCCTGCTTGGTAAGTACTGCGCCTGTTGAATCGAGCATGATGCGTAAACAGGGCGTGCCCTTTGCATCCAGCAGTTCAATTTCCAAAGCGCCAAAACTGTTTTGTTGTGGTGTGATTGCAAACTCCACTGCAATATTTTTAGATACCGGAAACAAACGTTCAGCCTTTGCATAATCGAAGGGGTCGCTGTCTTTTAATACCAGTTTGTTTTCCCGTACTTCGGTGCGGCACCAGAGCGGGCTGTATAAATTCCAGCTGTTCACTGCAGCAGCGTTTGAAAAATCATCATTCACGGCAGCTGTCTCTTTATCTTTTACCGGCACCGGTATTTTGGCCACCCATATGTCTTCCTTGTTCATACTGTAACCCACCCACATATTGCTGTCGGCCGGTTTGCCATCCATTTCCTGTATGCCACGTACATACTGCGGACCGTAACTTTTATACGCACCGCCATAACGCAGTGAGGTGATTTCTCCATTCACTAAAAGCAGGTTTTTATAATTCAGTCCGTCATCACTCACACTTATGGCCAGCGGCCAGCGGAATTCTGAAGGATTGTAAACAGTGGCATATTTACCATCACTGGTACGCTGCCCCCATATTTTTGCATTGGCATTTACAAAACCTGGCGCACGGAGCGGACCGTATTGCCATGTTTTTCCTTCGTCTTTACTGATACTCGTCAATGCATATTTCCACAATCCCACCACGTTGCCATTGGGCAGGTGATAATAATTGAATGCCTTAAAATCTTTTTGCAACGGTATCAGCGGATCATTGCGGTCGCCTTCTTCCACGGTTTGCATCATCAGTAATGGCGTACTTAAAATCTCATCACAGGCTTTAAGCAGTTCCTTGTCTTTTGATGATTTATAAAAAGGATAGCTGGTATTCTTTTCGCTGAACGCATGGTTATACCGTAAAAAATAAATGGGGCCGAATGAGCCATCCGCTTTTATTTCCCTTATCACGCGGCCAATACCATTGCCATCATTGGGATCATCTTTTTCTCCCAGCACAATACCATAATAACCCAGTGCAAATAATTTTTTGCTTTTGGAAGTATAGAACCCGATGCGCTGGTGCATTACGGCAAATGTATTTTTAGCTGTGTCTTTTCTTCCTTCCTTGGTGGTGCCGTCTGCCAGTTTATAGGGCGGAAAGATCACCACGGGGTTGCTCCAGTGATAACCGTCTTTTGAACTAAGCAATAAAGTTCTTCCGGGTGCCACATGTTCACCAACAGGATTGCTCAAATATTCCAGGTAAAAATTATTGTTCCAGTAAGCCAGCATGGGCTGGTGATTGTAGGTCCAATTGCTTGCGCCCGTATCAGCACGATTGGCACGCATCACCTGAATATTGTGCACGCCCATGGCAGGAGACAACTGGCCGTGGTGATAGTCCACATTGCTGAGTGTGCTGCCGGTGTAACGCACAGTATCCTGCGCATTTAATAATGAACAATGAATAATGAATGATATGACGAGAAGTGAACGCATCTTGTTACCTGGTTAAAACCGCTGATGATCATCAAAACCGCTGACGGGGCTTTGAGCCGCCGTCAGGGTTTTGCAAGGTTTCTTTTTAGTTGTTTAATAAATTTCTTTTTCACCGGCACAATGGTTCCGTGTTTATGCCCCTCCGGTACTTTCACTGTTGCTGTTACATTTTCAAAATGCACAAAATCCTTTGTGGCCGATGCTTCATAGATTTTCTTACGGTACGAATCGTAGTAGATGAGCCATTCGTTTTTTAAGTGCACCACGGAAGGGCCTTCGGTAAAATTATCAGAGAAGGCCTTTGATACATTTTTCCATGGCCCCACAGGCGTATTGCTGAAAGCCACTTTAATATCCCGTTCCGGTCTTGTATTATCCTTCAGCACCAGCACATAATCATTGGTGGCACGTTTCACTATTACCGCATCAATCACGCTAAAACCGGGGTCGCAGAATAATTGTGTTTTATCAAACAGTTCAAAATCTTTTGTAATGGTGTAATACATGCGGTGGTTGTTGCTGTCGTTTTCAATACCACGTTCAAACCTGCCCGGTATGCAGCTGGCCCAGATGATGATATACTGCTTATACACATCATCATAAAATATTTCCGGCGCCCATACATTTACGGTAGCTGGCTCGGATTGCATCACCGGTAAAAAACGCTGCTCACTCCAGTGTATCAGATCCTTGCTGCTGGCATAACCAAAACCGTTATCGCCTCCCCAGCTGCTGGTCCATACCAAATGAAAAGTGCCATCCGGCCCCTGCACCATGCTCGGGTCCCGCATTACTTTTTGTTTACCCACTTCTGGTTTCAGTAACACCGTATCAAAATCATTCCATTTTTTTCCATCATAACTGTATAACATGCGCAGGCCTGCATCTGCAGGCTCATGAAAGGAAGTAAATAAATATGCTTTGCTATTGCACGAAGCAAATACAATTAACAATGCACAATTAACAATTAACAATCTCAGTCGCATAGTTATCATTTCTCTAAAATCAAAACCCAGTCGTTGCCATTTGCCTTTTCACCGGGCGGGGTAAATATTGTTATACCGGGTTTATAATTTTTAACAGGCTGCTGTTTGCCTGTTGCCGGGCTGAACCAGTTTGCCTTTGCCGGTTTAAAACCAAGTTTACTGATCGCAACTGTAAATGCCCGGCCATTGTACACATAAAACATAGCGTAGTTTTTTCCCATTGTTGCAGCCACACGTTCATAACGTTCGCCACTGTCGGTCACCAGTTCCTGTGCAGGCACACGGTCGAAATAAGATTTACTGAGCAGCAGCTTTTTCAAATACTGCATTTGCGTGGCACCGGGAGAAAGCATGGCATCTTTCCAGTTACTGCGCACACCGTAGTTAGCCGTCCAGTCGCCTTTATGATTGAACTGCATCACAGAGTTTTCACCATAGGTAAATCCGGCACCGCCCGCAAACACACTCCAGTAAGCATAACGTCTTAAATCAGCAGCTGTCCACCGCGGCTGCATGCTGTCGTGCAGGCCATGCGGAATATTTTCATAAGACGGTTCCCCATCCAGTGTGGGCTTTACCGGTTTCAAATTATAATCCACGTTTACAAACTTCCAGTTGTCTTCGCCATAATGATTGGTCTCATTGCTGTTGGTATCCTGCACATAATCTTTATGACCGCTCTGGAAAATATTAAAATCCAGCCAGGGTTCATTATGGAACCAGTCGCTGGAAGAAGTGCGGCCACGGGGATGATACGTAATTAAATGTTTGCTGTCGGTTTTACGAATGGTATTGCCAATCATGTTCCATGTATCCAGCCCGCCTTCTGTGCCTTTTACATCCCCACCGTTCACCCAGATAATATTGCTTTTGTTTTTGTAGCGGTTGGCTAAAAATGTTGCATAGGCTTCGGCCTGGTGTATATTTACTTTACCACCTTTAACATTACTGCCCCAAACAGGCACCAATGCCATATAAATACCGCGTTTTTCAGCTTCATCAATAATATAATCCACATGATCCCAGTAATCGTATGCAGCAGTATCACTGAAATTATTACCGGGTGTTGTATTGGGTTTTGATACGTCTTCATTGATGAGCGCATAATCACCATACACGTTTTTGGTGTTATTCATATCGTGCAGCACCATTACCTGCACCACGTTAAAGCCCTGCTGTTTTCTTGTTTCAAGGTATTGCACCGCATCTTCACGGGTGCATTTTACAAACAGCAGCCAGCCGGTATCGCCCAGCCAGAAAAAGGGTTTTCCGTCTTTGGTTTGAAAATATCTTTTATTAGCAGCAACTTTCAGTTGCGGCAATTGTGCATTGGAGAGCAGCGTTGCTAATAATAATGTTATTGTAAAATATTTTTTCATTTTTTTTATACCACAGAGAATTACAGAGGATTTCACAGAGATACACTGAGATTAGCTTTGTGCTTCTTCGTGTCTCTTTGTGTTAAGCTATCGCAATTCAATTTTTTTAGTCAAAGCATTATACACAATACTTTTCTTCCCGTCACTCAGTACATATTCGTTGGCATTGGAAGAAGCCACAGGTTTCATACCGGCAGCTGCCTTTAAAATGGCAGCATCCATATCCGGCAATACCGGTAAACTGCCACCGGCCATAAATGCAGCCATGGCAAATTCAGGGTAACTGTCTCCGCTGTACACAACTGCCTTGCCCGGATATTTATCCCTGTATTCCTTCACCGCACGGTACACCTGTTCAAAACTTGTTTTCTTTGGTTTGAGCAAACGGGCATGCTGGCGTGGTGCTAAATTTTGTCCGCCCTTCGGTTCATAAGCGGTTCCATCTGCCTGGTAATGCCAGTAACGGATATCAATCAAATCCACTACGGACGCATATGCAGGTATTGCTAAAATAGAATCCTGTACATCTTTTGTAACACACAAACCAATGATGGGATGTTTGCCGGTTTCTTTTTCCCAGTCCTTCACCACGTTGAGCCAGAACTTTACAAAATGCAAGGGACCGGTAAACTCTTCACCAATGAATTGTATCACGCCATTATTATCTTTGAAATTATTCAGGCACTGGCGGATGAATTTTTTATGCAGTTCCTTTCTTACCGGGTTGCTGATATCATAAAACTGTTCGGCCAAAAATATTCTTTTATCACCTGCAAAAGGCGGTGGTTCGGGAAAGCCCGTGTTGTTGATATTATTGGCCGTGCGCCAGGGGAAGTCCACGTAGTGTGCGCCTGCTTCAATAATGTTGTGCTGGAAATAATTCTGGTGTACCAGCACCAAACCCTTTTGGTCGGCCAGGTCAGCAAATTGCTTCAGGCGGCTCCAGTAAAATAAATTGTATTTGGTCAAATCGTATTTGCTCAGCCCGTCCCATGCCGTACCAATACCGGTACGTGCAAAGGGCAGTTCATAAAACGGCGGCCACACTTCACCGTCCATACGGCGCACACGTTCATGATCATCCCTGCGCAGGTCGTACCACAAACCATAGTTGTGCTCAATGGCAATAATATGTTTGTTCTTCATTTCATCCGCAACTTCATCCAGGTTATCGGTTAAGCCTTTGCCGCTGCGGCCCGGAACAAAACGGGTGATATGCGGTTTTGCATTTTCAATATCTTTTCCCTGCACACCACCGTTCCACCAGGGAACAATATTGCGGCTGCCGGCCTGCACTGCATCGCCACGCACCAGCCAGCCATTTTTAATTTCCAGTTTAGGTGCAAGTGAGGGTGCTTTAATTTTCTTTATACCAATTTCATCAATGGTTTTTACACCAGTGGCGGTTGTTGCAATTGCATTGCGCTGTGCAGCAAGACCGATCCATTCATTGAGCAGCATACGTGGTTTTACCGACTGCCTGGTAAGTTCCAGTGCCACTTCTACCTGCGGACTGCTGGATGCTTCGGTGGGCACATTTAAAATCTGCGCCTGTGCATCCACATTTTTATTCAGCCGCTCTTTCAGTTGTGCGTAATACAAGCTGCGTGGGTTGATGCTGTTATTCGATTCGGCCCAATACCCATCACCCGAAAACTGCGCCCAGCTGCCGAACGACCAGTTTTGTGCCGTGGGCGGTTTATAACAATCAATGCGTGATGCGCTGCAGTTCCAGAACAGGCTGTTTGCTGCCGCCCATCCGGCGCCGTTAGCATCCTGCCCACGGTTGCCATAACGCAATGCATTGCCATCTACGTAAGCAACATCAAATAACACACCGCTGGCCCAGCTGTCGATGGCACCGCTGAAACTGTAAGGCTGTATGGATTCGCATTGTACAAAGGCATTGGGACCCGGAGCACAATATCCCACCGCAAAATCATGGTAACCGTTCTCCGCATAACAGCGCTGGAACAGTGTTTGCTGACCGGTGGTTAAAAATGTATAACGTCTTTGTCCGCCGATTTCAGAAACCGGATTGGTGGAAATACAATCTTCCACGGTAATACGTTTGGATGTTTCAAGCACACTCACCGCACTGCCCGCAAAATTTTCAAAATTCACCTGGCGCACCCAGCAGTCTTCTGCTGCTTCCACATTGATGGCATTCCAGCGGTGATCTTCATCCTTTGTATTTTCTTTATTGAAAACAGAGATGCATTTTAAATTTTCAATACCACAGTTATTGATCCGCCCGTTGTTGTTATAAAAGTAAATGGTGCCACCGCCGTAAGTTGTATCAAGCGCCGTGGTTAAAGGCGCATCAATATAAACAGTATTGCCTTCAATTTTTGTAATGGTACGGTCGAAGAACAGATCCCTGTCGCCGGGTTTCCATCCCAGCGCCGTGATGCCGCCGCCAAAATGTTCGGTGCCCAGTGTTTTGATCCATTTATCAGTTGACGGACGACGGATGATTATTTTATCTGAATGGTCCTTGAATGCAATGGAACTGTCCACATGAAAACTCATGGCATTTACCGGCACATAAGCATCGGTAATTTTAATTCCGTCTGCATTGGCTGGTATGCTATGCTTGCCCACAATTTTCAGCAATGCCAAACGGCCGGTGCCTGCACCAATAACCGTGGTGGCATTCACGCCACTGCCACGCAGTACCACACCACTTGCATTAATACGCAACTGGCCAAAAACTTCGTAGCTGCCTTTTTGCAGTAACACAGCACCACGAAAGCCATTGGCATCGGCGGGTAAAGCTGCCACATAATCCAATGCAGACTGAATGCGCAGGGTGGCATCGCCCTTTGATACCGGCACAGTTACTTTAACCGGCACGGTGGGAATAAGCTGTTCTGAAGCCTTATAACCACAATAAGAAAAATCTGGAATGCGGTTGCCCAGTTCATCAGCAGTGTATACCAGTTTCCCTTTGTCATAGCTTAAAGGAGGAACAGGCTTTACCGGTTTTTGAGCCAGCAAAGCCTGTCCTGTAAAAACAACTGCTATTATGAAAAAAACAAAACGATATGTTGTAAGTCTGTTCACGTTGGTTGTTTTAAAAGGGAGGCTAAGGGTTGACAATCCTGCCCCCTGTAAAGTTACTTCTTAACTGCAACCACCGGTTTAACGTTGGCAATATTCACCACGCTGTTCAGGTACACTTCAATATTGCTGTAACCGCTCTTAGTGATCTTTGCCGCATCGGAAGGATCGTTGGGGTTGAGTTTATTTTTGATCTCGTAATCATCGGGCATACCATCGTTATCGCTGTCTTTGTGCGGTGTGCCTTTATATTCAGGATAACCACCCACCTGGCTGATATCAGTAATGATACCCTGCTTGTAAGAATCAAGCGGCTCTCGGCGGTGTTTGAATTGTGTTGTTGGCGCCACAACGCCTGCGGGCACTTCCACTTTGCCGCTGGCAGCCTGTTTTACAATCCTTGTATCAACGGCATCACGCAATGGCAGTGTTGCACCGGCATTGGCGAGTACATAATTTTTAGCGTCTTCTGCTTTCAGGATTGTGATGGCAGGCATGGGCAATGGTTTGGGCCACTTAATATTTGCCGTGTATTCGCCGGTATTATTTTCTTCTTCCACCTGCACACCGCCGTTCCAGTTGTCTTTGGTAATTTCAGGATAGCCTTCCATGATATTGCCATTTACATAAGCACGGCCATATACTTTATATTTCAGTTTGCTGCGGCCGCTTTCTGGTTTGAGTATGCGATGGCCCACATTATTTTTCGGTGTGGCCGGACCCGGTTTAAAATAATTATTGATAATGTTGAACTGCGCCCTGTAATCGCCGCCATCAATGCTGCGGTGCACCCAGTTGTACACCATGTTGTTCACAAAATTGAAAACACCGTTCCAGCCTACAGAGGGATTACGGCCTGCGTTGTTTGCCCATAGGTTACGCATGAAAGTACAATTCTCTCCACCCAGCGTACTGCCAAATGCATGGTTCCATGTATCCAGCGCTTCGCCAAAGATGGAGTTTTGAATAGTGATATTTACGGTAGGAAATTTGTCTTCAATCTTTCCTGTGCTGTCGTTGTACATGTGACGGTACATGCTCATGTTTTCATCCAGTCCCCATGTAGCGCTCACGTGGTCGATCATGATATTACCGATGGGGTTACCACCAATGGCATCATCCCTGCGGCCCACCCATGTTTCGCCACGGCGGAAACGCATAAAGCGGATGATCACATCGTGCGTGTTGATCCACACGGTTTCACCGGCAATACAAACACCGTCGCCGGGTGCGGTTTGCCCTTCAATTGTAATATACGGTGCCCTTATGATTAATGGTGTGCTTAAACGGATGATACCGGCCACATTGAATACAATGATCCTGGCACCACCTTGTTCGCATGCCCAGCGTAAACTGCCCGGACCATCATCGTTCAGATTTGTAACAACATACACTTTGCCACCGCGGCCGCCGAAAGAAAATTTACCGCCACCTTCTGCCCCGGGAAATGCGGGTATCTCTGCCTGCGGCAGTTCATCCACACGTGATGCCCATGGAATATACGGCTTGCCTTCTTTTGCTTCCTTTTCTATAACGGGCAATGCAATTGCCCATGCACTGTCTGAATGTTTGCGTGCCGCTTCCAGCAGCGAATCAGATTTCTTCTGCACATCGGCAGGAATTTCGGGGTATTGCGCAGCAGCATTATTTGCAATAGTGCAAACAACAGCGGCAATCATCATTTTCTTAAAAACACTTTTCATGATCATTATTCGGTTTAAACATTAGACGAGACAGCAGGCAATTGTTGTTGTTGAAATTGTTTTTATTTTTTGTTTAGGCCGATTAAAAAAGAGAAAGTGAATTACTTTCTCTTTCAATCAGTTTCCTTCAAAACATGTAAAACAACTTATAATTTTTTGCAGCATTAAACTGCAACAGTCCGGCACTTGTTTGTTTTGTGCCGGACTGTACTATTTTTATTTTGTTGCGTCAAAAGTACCTGCGCCACCATTGTAATCCTGCCAGCCGAGGCTTTGCAGCAACCATGGGTTGTATGACAATATGGTGCTGGTTAAACCAGACAGGTAATAGTTGGGCCTGTATAAAATATTTACAGGAGTACTGGCATCACGGTCCATTGCCTGGTCAAGCGCTGTCATCACAAATTTATTTTTATACAGCGTTTTCAGGTTTGCGATCTGGGTTGCAAAGTTGGCAGCATCCGGATCAACGAGGATGTTCCTGTCTGCAGCTGTAAGCGGATCGGTACTGGTATAGTTGATCGCCTGCCAGTAGTAACCGGTTCTGTTGGTACCATTGATAGGTGCAATGCCCAGTTTGGCGCATGTATTTTCGGTGGTATTGAATGCAGAGTTACCGCCATACAGCATCCATCGCTGGATATCCCAGTAACGTTTTCCTTCGTAAGCCAGTTCCACCCTGCGTTCGTATAAGCAGGCTTCAATGGCCTGGTATTTTGTTGTAAGGGTTCCGATACCGTAATTGTTAGCAGCAGGAATGCCCACACGTGCACGTATCTTTCCTAAATAAATGAGGCAGTTGGCAATATCTCCTTTGGCCGCATAACATTCTGCAATGTTCAGCAGTAATTCTGCATAACGGTATTCAAGAATGTCTGTACCTGAATAAGTAAAGGCAGCACTGTCGGCAGCAGGATTGGCCATTTTTTTAACCAATGCGGGGCTGCTGGTTGAGTTGCTTGCGTAGTATACAGGAGTTCCTGTTGCACTTGGCCTCCACCTGTAGAAGAATGAAACCCTGTTGGCATTTGTTTTAATACCCCATTTACTTCCTGAGAATGCAAAGGTGCGGTAGAAACGCGGATCCCTGTTTTCAAAGAAGAAAGTATCGTTATAGCCATTTGCTGTTGTAGGACGGGCGCCATTTGCCAGCGGGAAAAGATCCAGCATGCCTTTTGGAGCTGAGATACCGCCACCACCATTCTGGTCTTTAGGCCTGATACTGTTTTCCCAGCTGTTATTATAACCTGCGGAACTGGTAGTGTTGGTTGACAGTAAAATTGTAAAGATGGCTTCTTTATTAAAGGGATTGCTGGCGGTGTTATCAATTGAATAGAACATCTGTTCCCATTCTTTAGCAGTTGTACTGCCATATAATCCGTAACCAGCAGCAGATAAAGCAGTTTCTGCCTGCAGGCCTGCATCTAATGCGGCCTGCCATTTGGGACTGCCTGCATTATCCCAGTCGCTGTTGAATAAAGGACTTGCTGCGGTAAGCAGTACACGGCTTTTCATAGCCAGTGCAGCTGCGCTGGTTGCACGGCCATAATCTGTTCCCAGTGTCGGCCATTTCATTGGCAATAATGCTGCGGCAGAATCAAAATCTTTTATGATCTGTTTAAAACAGTCTGTTGCAGAAGACCTTGGTGTACGGATAGTTTCATCCGTACTGCTGGCATTGCTTACAGTTGTAACAATGGGCACACCGCCATAAGTACGTACCAGGTAAAAGTATTGCAATCCGCGGAGATAGAATGCCTGTCCTTTTGCTGTTTTACGGAAAGATTCCGACAGGGCCTGTCCTACGCCATTCATTTTTTCGAGCAGGAAGTTGCAAAAACGGATACGTGTATACGGGTTATTGGTTACACTTGATGTAAGCGCCGACCCATAGTAGGCATCTGCTTCCGAAGCCAGCTGCAGATTTTTATTGGGGTTAATGTAATTGCTTACAGTGCCTCCTATCTCTTCCGTATTTTTTGTTTTGGAATCATCATAAGCTCCCAGTGTGGATTCGGCCTGTACCGGGCTCTTGTAATTCGTAAACATGTAACTATAGATCCTGTCGATGTACTGGCCTGTCAGTACTTCGTTGGTAAATACGGTTTCTTCATCGTATTTGTCGTAGCTCTTCATATCCTCGAGGAAGCTTTTTTTACAGCTTACCGCCATTACGGAGGTGAAGGCTAACAGATATAATATTTTCTTTTTCATATACAATTTGTTGAACAGTTATTTAAGGTTAGAATCCTACATTCAATCCGAGCGACCATGTACGCAGCGTTGGATAGTTTACGTTTGGAGCGTCGTACATGTTGCGGTATTTGCCGGGATATGGATTATACAGATCCCATAAATTATAGCCTGACAATACCAGTTTGGCGCTTGACATGTGTGCCTTATCCATCCATTGTTTGGGCAGTGTGTAACCAATGCTCAGTGAACGAACCACACACCTGAAAGTGGGCAGTGTCCAGAAATCGGATGTTTTGTAAGCGTTGTCGTAAAATGCCATGTTCGGATATTTACCATTCGGGTTATCGGTTGAATCGTACATATCGTTCAGGTAAGCAGTTTGCGCCCAGCCTGCGTTGGTGCTGCTGGTACCCTGCTTGATCCTGTCGATGCTGTTATAACCACCCCAGCTTGTAGATATCTGTGCCATCAGCGTTACTGATTTCCATGATGCACTCAGGTTGGTGGTAACACCATATGACCTGTTCCTTTTAACTAATTGTACATAATCCTGGTCGTCGTTGATCTGTCCGTTAGGGCCGGCAATTGTTTGTGTGTTTGAATTCAATGCGCCGGCAACATCTTCATAAGCCATCATACCTTTTTTCATACCTGCCCTTGTGGAAATGTTGGCGCCGCCAGCATTATACAACGCTGTGGTACCTGCTTTTGCTGCCAGGTCGGTAAGGTAATTCCAGTAATTGTCCAGGTCGGCATCTGTGCGGAGGATACCATCGCCGCCTGAAGTTTGTTTCCAGGTTCTGTAACCCCATTGTGCACCGATGAGTGAATATCCTTCACGCTGTTTACCCGCATAAGTTGACGGATAGTTGAATGGAATATCGAGGTATTTCTGTACACTGTTATCAGACAGACCAAAGTTCATACCAACTGAATAGCTGGCATTTCTGCCGATATGACCATTCCAGGTGGCTGAAATCTCTGTTCCCCAGAAATTAACTGCACCGTAGTTCAGTTCTGCAAATGCACCACCTACTGAAATAGGTACATTGGTTGCTGTGGTCATTGAAGTCAGCATATCTGTAGATGAGTTATAATAACCATCGATGCTGAATGATAAACGGTTTTTCAAAATGGTCGCATCTATACCCACGTTACGCTGTATCGTTTTATCCCATTTGATATCCCTGTTAGGGGTAACCTCGGGAGTAAGCCCGTAAGTATAGTTACCGCCATTGGTACCAAAAGCCATACCCTTATCTGTTGCTGCAGAATATAACTGCATCCATTTCCATGCTTTCACGTTATCATTACCTGTACGTCCCAGTGAGGTCCTGATCTTTAAGTAATTCACCCAGGGAATGCTTCTTTTGAAGAAGTCTTCATCGGAGATCACCCAGCCCAGTGAAACACTCGGAAAGAAGCCCCAGTAGTTTTCAGGAGCAAATTTGCTGGAAGCATCACTGCGGAACAGGAACTGTGCAAAATACCTGTTACGGAAGCTGTAGTTCACACGTCCTAAATATGACATGGTACCACCTTCAGAACGGAATGTGATTGTGTTGGATGCATTTAAAGTACCGGCAGAAACGGAAGTACCGTTATACACACCGGGGTTAGGGTTATCGTAAATCTGGTACCGGTCTTCTGAAGTTACTTTTGAACGTTCGCCGGAGAACACTGCAGAAATGGTGTGTGCACCAAAGCTGTGGTCATAGTTGGCGAAGAAGTTCATTTGCTCCAGTGTACCGTTGGTATTATCGTAAGTTACCCTTGAGTTTGATTTGTTTGTAACAGGGGCATTCCATGTTGTGGAGGAAGTATACAAGTGGTTGTTAGCCGTTACCACGCTGGATGCCTGTGAAAGTATCAGCGGCATCATGACCTGTTCGGTATTGCTGGCTGTTGAACCAATATTATAACTGCCCTTGAATGATAAACCTTTTACAAAAGGCACATCATACTGTAAAGAGAAGTTGGCATTATAGCTGAAAATTTTATTGGTGGTTTTTGAACCATTGTTCAGCAATGCAAAGTAGTTCCAGTTAGACAGGGAGTTGTTACCGGATGCAGAACCTGTTTTATTAGGGCCCAGCACAGGAGACACATACCTGTCAACACCACCGATGTTATATTGCCATGGAATATATTTTGGCATATGCAGTAACACACTGTAGTCATTCTGTTCACCACCGTTTGCATAACCATCAGAGAAGTTGATCTTGGTGAATGATTTTTCCAGGTTAGAGCTGTTGGCAGAAAGCGTGGCAGAGAATTTCATGCTGTTCACCACTTTCACATCAGTACCCGACCTGAATGTCCACCTGTTAAAATCCTGGGAACCCAAGTTGGCACCCTGCTTATAATAAGATGCACCTGTAAAATAAGTAGCCCTGTCAGAACCACCGCTTACATTCACGGCATGCTGCATGGCATTGGCCCTGTTCCAGTCGTTTTTCAGCCAGTCGTAATTGAGGCTGTCCATGCTGGCCAGTTCTGCATCAGAGAAGAAGTTATTGGGGTTACCTGTTACAGTATTGCCCAAACCACGTTGCAGCCTGTTGGAGAAGATACCATATTCCCTTGCATTCATTACTTTACCATGACTGATGGCATCATTGGTTTCCAGTTTGCCTGAATAAGTAATTTTAGGCGTACCCAGTTTTCCCCTTTTTGTTTTTACCACAATAGCACCCTGTGAAGCACGTGCACCATAAATGGCAGCACTGGCATCACGCAGCACGGTAATACTTTCCACTTCCGACAGGTCAAGCATATTGAACTTGTCAAGCGTTGGCAGGTTGGTGGCAGGATCTATCTGCACCACATCATCAATAATGATCAGGGGAATGGTGCCACCACCATCTTTACCCCAGTTGAACTGCTGGCGGATGCTTACCTGCGCCATTGAACCGGGGCGCTGGCTGCCACCTGATACGTTTACACCCGGAACCTGTCCCCTTAACATCTCTGTAAGGGAAGCCACAGGGAGATCTTCCATTTTCTTGGTATCCACAGCAACCACAGAAGCGGTAAGACTCTTGGCCTTTTGTGTACCATAACCCACCACAATCACGTCTTCCAGTTGTTTACTTTCTCTTGTAAGGGTGAGCTTTAATTCAGTGCGTGTTCCAATTGTGATCTCGGCATACTGGAATCCAATAGCTGAGAATTTAAGTACCGACTGGTTGGACGGAACCACAATTTTAAATGAACCTGTGTTATCAGTGGCAGTTCCGGTGGATGTTCCTTTAATACTAACAGAAACTCCCGCAACCGGCTTACCATCTGCATCAATCACTTTACCGGTTACAGTTTTCTGCTGGGCAAACAGCAGGCAACTAAACAACACTGAAAGTTGAAGGAGCAGTACCTTCTTTAGAATTTGCTTTGTCATATAGCTTTGGTTTATAAAAAATATAGAGTAAATGAAAATCAGTTTTGAGTTTGCATTGCTTTCTTTCCGGCTTCTTCCCTTTTGGCCCATTCTTCGCCTTCTTTCTTCACATCATAGCCCTGTGCCGATAAATAATTATTGATCTTGCCCTTGTATTTGCCAAACATCTTGTGTTTGTCGTCTGATGAGCCTTCGTCCATGGCCAGCTCGCGGGCTTCCTTTAACCAGTCGTAGATTTGTTTTTTCTGGATATCTGTCAGTGACAAAATCATTTTTTGGTATGCTGCATAGGTAATAGGGAAAACATTGTAGGTCATACCATCCTTGATCCTGTCGATTTTATCAGCGGGAATTTTTGCAGACAGTGCTGCAAGAAATGCGTTGTGTAATTCTTTTAATGCGGTTGCTTTTTTTGCAGTTTCTTCTGTAACCAGTTTATCCGTTTCTTCCTTTGCGAGGTTTTTTGTTTTAATGTCCGTTACCGCAGCCCTGAATTTGTCGTGCACGGTATTCACATTAAAATACTCATCGGCAAGTATCGTTACCACACTATTATATGTGGCCGAATCGGTAATGCCCAGGGTATTCACGATCTTCTTTGAACGGTCGGTCAGTTTTGCCTTAAAATCATCGGCCTGCTGTGCATGTGCGGCAACAGTAAAAATGAAGAAGATGCTGCTTAAAACAGCGTTTTTAAAAGAAGCGGGAAAATTAGTATTTGCAGATTTTTTCAGCATACAGCCAAGCGTTTCGTCGAACTGAAAATAAGGTGTTCAATTCGCCAATAAAGGTACATGCTGGTGCTGCGGCGGGAAATGTAAGGTTTTGTTATAAAGATGTAACATTTTACTATTCCGCAACAAATCTCCGGCAACGTTGCCGGAACCCTTTTTTGCGCTTTACTCCGTAGTTTCAAGGGTTATGCTGGCAGGCTGCAAACCTAAAGCGCTGGCATTTACTGTAATATTTCCCTTTTTTGAGCCGGGTTTGATGATGGCCAGTGCAAGCCCTTTCCAGCTGTTGCGCTGCGGCTGTTGCAGGCCGGTGATATCAGCCTGGAATCCATTGTCAGTTCCGGCAATGCTGCCATTGCCTTTGATGGTAAAATTTATCTGCCTGTCGGCACCTGTTACCAGGTTGCCTTTTGCATCGGTTAGTCTTGCAGTGATAAAGGCCAGTTCACTGGCAGACGCACTTATTTTTTTGCTGCTTACCTGCAATTCAATTTTATAAGGCAGCCCTGCACTGCTGATGGTTTTGGTTGCAACAGCCTTCCCGTTTTTTCTCGATACTGCTTTTATTATTCCTGCTGCAAAAGGCACCCGCCACATCACGTGCAGTGTGCTGTCGGTTTTAGTTTGTTTACCCAATGATCTTCCATTCAAATACAATTCCACTTCATCGGCATTGTTATAATAAGCCCATACATCCACGGTATCGCCTTTGTTCCAGTTCCAGTGCGGAAAAAGATGCAGCACATTTTTAGTGGTCCATTCGCTTTGATACATGTAATACACGTCCTTGGGAAAACCTGCCAGGTCAACAATGCCGTAATAGGAACTGCGTGCAGGAAATTTTGGATACGGCAGGGGCTCACCTAAAAAATCAAAGCCGCACCACACAAATATGCCGGCCATATGCGGGTATTTTTTTACTGCCAGCCATGTTTGCTCATGTGTACCGCCCCAGTAGGCAAATGTGTTGTCGTATGCAGCTGCAGTAAAATCACTGTTACCAATAAAAGTGTCCTGCGCTTTATAATCGGGTGGCCATATATGCATGCTATCAGATGGCTGCTGGTACACACCCCTTGTTTCAAGCGCAGAAGCCGTTTCGGTGGCAATGAATTTAGCACCGGGAAAACGCTGCGGCAATGCCGCATAATCGTAGGACTTGTAATTAAAACCAAGTATATCCAGCGCAGCTGATTTGCTGATGAAATTCTTTTCGGGTAAAGTTTCAGTTAGTGCAGCAATAACAGGACGTGCTGGGTCGAGTGCTTTAACAATTCCAGCTAGTTCTTTTGCAATAACAGTACCCGTACTGTCGAACTGTTCCCTTATTTCATTGCCAATACTCCATGCAATAATGGAAGGATGATTGCGGTCGCGGCGGATCATTGCTTCCAGGTCATGCTTGTGCCATTCGCCGACCTGCAGGTGGTAATCGAATTTGTTTTTCTTTTTTTGCCACATGTCAAACGCTTCATCTATTACCAAAAAACCCATTTCATCACAAAGGTTCAGCATTTCGGCAGCGGGCGGGTTATGGGAAAAACGGATGGCATTGCAGCCCATGTCTTTTAAAATCTGCAATTGTCTTTTTGCTGCCGATTTGTTGAATGCAGCGCCCAGCGCTCCTAAATCATGATGCATGCAAACACCATGAATTTTCAGTGGTTTATTATTAAGGGAAAAACCTTTTTTTGCATCAAAAGAAAAATCACGGACACCGATTTTTAAACGCAGTTCATCTGCCTGCACACCATCCACCATCAGCGTTGCTTTGAGTGTGTACAGGTATGGCATTTGCACTGACCATAAAACAGGATTTTTAAACTGGTAAGTAAACAGATGTTTTGTTGATGCTCCCTGCAAGTTATGCATCATCATGGTATGGTACGATTCATCTTTCACCAGCTTACCACCGGCATCATACAACTCGTATTTCACATCAAACAAAGCATTGCTATGTGGTGGTGCGCTTATCATGGCATGAATGTTCAGGCTGCAGCCTGCTTCACTAAAAGCAGGAATCACATAAATACCATTTTCCTCAAATGCTGTTTTGCTTTTCATCACCAGCTTCACATCCCGGTAAATACCACTGCCGGTATACCACCTGCTGTCGGGCTGCTGGCTGTTATCCGCTTTTACAGCAATTACATTTTGCTGATCGAAAAATAAATAAGGCGTCAGGTCGTACGAAAAATTAATGTAGCCATATGGTCTTTTACCAAGGTAATGCCCGTTGATCCAAACCTCGCTGTTCTTATATACGCCATCGAATTCGATACGTACATTTTTTTCTTTTGCAGATGCCGGCAACGAAAATGTTTTACGGTACCAGCCAATACCACCGGGCAAAGAACCACCCTGGTTGGTGGCGGGGGCATCTTTGATGAAATTGCTTTCAATGCTCCAGTCGTGCGGCAGGTTAAGGCTGCGCCATTTTGCATCGTTGTAAGACGGGTTGATGGCATTGCTGTCGTTACCCAGGAAAAATTTCCAGCCGCTGTTGAAATTGATGGTGGTACGGGGAGATTGTGCTGCTGCTGTAAAGCATGAAAAAATTATGATGACAGCAATACTGATTTTTTTTTTCATGGCTTGTAATGATGAAACACCAATGGTGTTGAATGAAGCTGTATTTGTACAAGTGAGTGACACAACGATGCTGATTAAAGATTAAATGTTTGTTTTAAAAGATCATATTTTTTACAACCGCCGTCAGGGCTTAAAGCCGCTGACGGGGTTGCATCAACTTACTTCATTGCAACAGCAAAACTATATTTACCCGAACCTGTTTTAATTGCCTTACTATTGGCAGGCAAATAAATTGTTGCAGTGGTGTTTGCCGGAATAATTACATTCAGTTCAAACTTTCCATTCACAATTTTCCATTCGCTCACAATTTGGCCATACGGCGAATTGAACATTGCCTTTGCAGCGGTTACATCACCAACCGGCTGCGGCCTTATTTCAATATTTTTATACGCCACCGAACTATTTGTTTGCCTGATACCGCCAAGCCCGCTGTAAAACCATTCCATCAAATGGCCCAGCATTAAATGATTATTGCTTACCGATTCGTATGCCTGCCAGCTTTCGGTTAATGCGGTGGCGCCATGTTTTAACTGGAAGCCATAGCCTGGCACATCGTCCCTGCTGTTCATATCAAATATCACATCGCTGCGGCCGGCCTCTTCCAGCGCACGCAATACATAACGGTAACCGATATCGCCGGCAGTTAATGCGTTACCGCGGTTTTTGATATCGTTCACCAATGCTTTCACCACAGCGCTTTTATACTGCGGCTCCACAAGCCCCATATACAATGCAATTGCATTGGCGGTCTGGCTTGCTGAATCATACTGCATGGTTTGCTTATTGAAAAATGCCGCATTGAAAGCGCTCTTTACATTCGCCGCAAGCTGTGTGTAATTTTTTACATCGGCGGGTTTGTTTAACAACTGTGCAATCTCTGTCATAATGCTGGCATCATAATACAAAGTGGCGGTTGCCGTAATGCCCATCTTTGTCATTTGTGTAAAGCCTGATTTTTTGGGGCCGATATCAAACCAGTCGCCCAAACCATGTTTTAAAATAAACACAGAATCTTTTGTCAGCAAATAATCAATATAACGTTGCATCATGGGATACGCCGCTGCAAGCAATTGTTTATCACCATACCACTGGTAATGATACCAGGGCAGTATGATGGAAGCACTGCCCCATTCGGGCGACTCATCAAATGGCGCAGTAAACACCGTGAACTCCGGTGCAATTTCCGGCATCTTGCCATTGGCGTATTGTGTGAAGCGCATATCGCTGATGATCTTTTTATTCAGCGCCGCGATATCATAATTGTACTGCACCGATGCACCCATTAAATGCGACTGTTCGAGCCAGCCTAATTTTTCCCGGTGCGGACAATCGGTGGAAACACTCACCGTATTGCTTTTGATGGCCCAGTTAATCAGCTGATATGTTATATTGAACAATTTATTGGAGCAGGAAAAAGACCCCGTGGAAGGCGCAGCATTTCTTATATGCAGTCCTTCTATATTTTTTACAACAGGTGAAGCCTGCAAACTGTCTTTGGCAATACAATACACCTGCATATAGCGGAAACCCGTATAGGTAAAACGTGGCTGCCAGCTTTCATCAGCGCCGCCTTTTAAAACATAAGTAAAGTAAGAAGGGGAACCGGTTGCTTTTTGATTGGCCGTACCATCGCTGTTCAGCAGTTCTGCACAATAAATACGGATGGTATCTCCGGTATTTCCATGTACGGTGATGGCAGGAATACCTGAAAAATTTTGTCCCAGGTCATACATCCACACATTTTTTTTCAACTCCCTTTTTGATATTGGGGAGAAGCGTTCCATTATTTTAACAGGCAGCTGCAATTGTGCATCCAGCTGCGGTGGTCCTGTTGTGATGATCACATTTTTCCATGCAGCGGCATCAAAACCGGGTTTATTCCATCCGGGCTGTTCCATTGTTGCATCATAATCTTCACCACCATACATGCTGGAAAAAATGATGGGTGAGGAAATGGTTTTCCAGCTTTCATCAGAAATGATTTGCTCCATACTGCCATCTTCATATTCGATCATTGTTTTCATGATCATTTTTGGATGGCCATAAGCGCCGGTCATTTTACGGTAACGCTGACCGGGAATATAATAAAAACCGTTACCCAGCATTACACCAATAGCGTTAGCGCCCTGCTGCAGGTCGTGTGTGATATCAAAGCTTACATATTGCGCCTGCCGGTCGTAATTGGTCCAGCCTGGGTCGAGAAAATGATCGCCGGTCTTGCTGCCGTTGATATACAATTCAAAATGCCCGAGTCCGCAAATAAAAGCGGTGGCAGATTTTATCTTTTTTGAAATGCTGAATTCCTTCCTCATCATAGGAACCACATCGGGGCGGGGGCCCCAGCTTTTTTTTCCATTCAAATGCATATGCGGTGCAATACGCAGTGAGTCGGTGATCTCGTCGTAGCCAATCCATTTTGCATTGCTCCAGTCTGCTGCTTGCAGCAAACCCATTTGCCAGAACGCAATACCGCTCTCTGCCATATTTCCCTTGTTGTCCCATACCTGCACTTTCCAAAAGTATTTTTTTGACGGCTCCAATTTTTTACCGGCATACTGTACCTGTATGGAAGCGCTGCTTTGTATTTTATTGCTGTTCCAAATTCCGGCATTGCCATTTTTCAATTCTATGGAATCTTCAGCCACCAAAATTTTATACGCAGTTTGCAATACATTTTTTTGTGCGCTTTGCAGTTCCCAGCTTAATGCAGGTTGTGGAGCATCCACGCCAATGGGGTTTTGCAAATACTGGCAGCGCAGGTTTACCACCTTTAGTTGCGCCTGTATGCACAGAGAGAAAAAAAATAAATTTGCTATGATGAGCAATCGTTTCATTCGTATTTCTTTTGACTTAAGATTTTGCTTTTGATAGAATCACAGATAACACGGATAAGACTGGTATGCACAGATAATCCGTATCAATCCGTTTGATCTGTGTCATCCGTGTTTCCATCCATCCTATTGCACATCCACACTGCTCACTGCCAAACCTCCCGCATTTTCAACAACCAGCCTCACAGTATAATTACCGGCATTAATTTGCGAATTGCTGTTAACCGTAAACTGGTTCCATTTGCCTGCACGGGTAAATGTAAAATTAATGGCTTCTTCCTGCATCATGGTGCCACCTGCATCCAGCAACTGCAGTTTACCGTTAACAGGCTGTTCGCTGCTATAAAAATATTTAATAGTAAAGGAGTAGCGGTCGCCCACACCTGTATGAATCAAATAATCAACAGTTGTTTTGTCATTGCCTTTGACCAGGGCGCATAAACGGCCGTTCACAGAATCCTTTGCCACATTTTCATTCAGCCTCACTGCATTTGCTTTGTATTGGGTGATAGACTTTAAGTCGTAGGCGGGCTGCATGTTGCTGGCAGGCTGCATGCAAAAAATAACATCTGCATTTACATGAATCCCGAGCGTATCATTTTTTTGGAGTCGCTTTTTAAAAACCTGGTATATCGTTCCCCCATTTTCGTCAGTTATTAATTGTGTGCTGGTGTTTTCAAGTCCGCCAAACATTTCAATATCCTTAGCTGATTGCTTCACTGCAAAGAATAAGTCAGTGTTTTCGTAAGCATTATAAATAAAATCTCTTTTTTGTTCACGTGATATTAATTGAAGCCAATCGCTGCCATATAAATTTGAAGGCATGGAATTAATAACAATGTTCTCGTTTGCAAAAATTTTATCGCCAATATCCAGCCATGTTTTGAATAATGGTCTTTTTGTTGCACTTCTATCCCTGGTTTCTTCACCCTTCTTTGCAATTGCAATTGCATTAATCACTGCTTCTCCTGCTTTAGTTTCAGGGAAAGAAATAATAATCTTCCCATTCACCGCTTTTGCTTTCACCACTTTCTTTAATACTGCATTAGTGCCGGCCTCGCTCCATATATCCAGGTCATGCAAAACAGTGTTACCATTGATGGCTACATCAAACAAACGCATGCCTTTTGCATTCATGCCACCACCAATGCCCAGCCATGGTTCTATAAAATACAATTCCACTTCGTATGCTCCGGCAGGCACGTCAAAAGCATATTGCAGTTTTTCTTTTCCATAGCGGAAGGTTTGAAACAGCTTCCAGTCCTTTGTATTTTTTATTGGAGAGAAGGTACGTCTCTGGCTGGCAAAATCTTCCGGCACATCTGTAAAATCTTTTGCCCATGATGTTGCAAAACCTTTGTCGGCAGTCCATTTTTTCCCATTTTCATCAAAATATTCAGGCCCGCCGCAATTAACACGAAACAGATAATCATAACCGGCCTGCGGCTTTGTTATATTCGTTGCATTGTGATACAGCTTATTAAAATTGGGAGACTGCGGCAAGTGAAATAACGTGACCGTATCTCTTGCAACCGCCTTTCCGTTTACATAACCCACCGCATACAATACATTGTAACGGATATTTACTTTATCCCACTGAAAATGCGTGCCAATGCCATTGCGTTTTTGTTTACCCAATGAAGCATTGTCAATATCATTGAACAGTTCCACTTCATCGCAATTGGAATAAACAATAATGCCATCTTTTATTCCCGGTGTCATCCAGCGGTTGGGCCAGGTGTGAGAAACAATGTATACCATCGGCTCTTTATGCTTATCGGCATAATTACTGCGGTACATATAAAATGCATCGGTGGGTTCTTCCCATGGCGTAAGCAGTCCTTTGTAATTCACCGGGCCGATCCTGTCAAGCTCTCTCAATCCTTCCCCGCCCTGCACACGGCCGGGATTATCATGCGATGTGAGCAGCCACATAAAATGACCGGCCACACTGTCCTTCACTTTTTCTGCCAGGCGGATCTTTTGTTCCATCAGCAAGGTCATGCGGTCTTCACTCAAAACACCATCCTGTTTAAAGCCGCCTTCACTGTGCAAATCAATGGTGCGCCAGGCGCCATATTCTCCCACAAGAATTTGTTTCTTTAAATCTTCTCCATAAGTGGCAGGATTACCACCATAAGTACCCGTCCAGTTTTGCGGCACATCCCAGTCAGTACCTTCGCCGCCATTACACGTTGTTACCAATCTTTGTGTTGATGCAGTAGGGTCTAACGAACGGATAAGTGCTGTACATTCCTGCGCAAAATCTTTTGGCAGCTTGCTTTCGTTTTGGAGTCCCCATAAAATCACCGAAGGATCATTTCGTCTTTCAATCACCCATTCTTTGAGCAGCTGTTTAAAATTATCCCTGAATGCCCTGGTATCGTACCAAACATGTGCGCTCAGCTGCGTCCACCATAGAATGCCTTTTTCATTGAACAGTTTTCCATATAACAAATTATGCGGCTGGTGCCCGTCGCGGAAAGCATTGAAACCTGCAGCCTGCACCCATTTCACCCTTGCTTCAATTTGTTCGTTGCTGAAAGCATGGCTTTGGCCAAGGAGGTGTTCATACTCTGCAATGCCATTGATAAAAACAGGTTTGCCATTCAAAAAAAACTGGTGTGTTGGGTTGTTCCAGCTGATTGTGCGAAAACCAAATGCTGTCTCCTGCTTATCAATAACCACATTATCTCTTTTAACCAGCGTAACAATTTTATAGAGATAAGGAACCGCAGCCGACCACAGGTGTATATTATCAGCTTTTAATTCCCTCACCGGTATAGTAACCGAATCGCCACTATTAAGTATCTTGGTGATGGCTGATAATAACACAATTTTTCCTGTGGCATCCGTAAGCCGGTGCTCCATTGAAATTTCCTGTTTTACACCCGAATAATTTTTTACGGTGGTAAGAATATTCAACAGGGCATTGCTGTCATTTAGCGTTGCCCATGCATGCACACCGAAGGGTTCAATGCGCACCTCATTGGTAACAATCAAATGCACCGGCCTGAAAATTCCCAAGGGCTGTGAGCCTTCGCTGAAACCCCGTTCCTCACTGCAGCCGCCGCATACCCAGGGCAGGTCCTGTATATTGGCGGGATGAGAGGCTTTTACCAGCAGCAAATTTTCGCTGCCATCGGTCTTCAGCAGATCTGTTACATCAATGGTAAAAGTGGTACGGCCGCCACTATGTTCTCCCGCCTTTTTGTTATTGAGATAAACAGTGGCATAAGAACCCACGCCTTCAAAAAATAAAAAAAAGCGTTTGCCGGTTTTGCTTTGTTTGATGCGGAGGCTTTTTTTATACACCGCATCGCCATGGAGGTTGCCGTGCAGCAAGCGCCTGTAGCCGTAATAATCATCCCAGTTATGCGGTACATCAGTTTTTTTCCAGTTGGTATTATCAATAGATGTAAGCCAGTTGCTGTTGAGGGAAATATCCTGGCGTTGGGAAAAAGAAAATGATGTACTAAAAACTAAGAGTAAAAGAATAATGCTTTTACGGATATTATACCACAGAGATGCACAGAGGTATTCACAGAGGAACACAGGGAGTGCTTTGCCCCTTTGTGCATCTTTGTGTAATATCTTCTTATAACTTGTTAAGCGATGCATCAAATTTATAAACGCCGTTCTTTTCGGTTTTGTAATATTTGGGAATATCGTTATAGCGCAATTGCAATGGCATACCGGCTTTTGACAATACTTTTAAATATTCCAGTTTGCCCTTGCTCCATTTCATATCTATCACAAACCCGCCCCTTGCGCAAATACCTTTTACTTCACCATCGGGAAATGCAGCAGGCAATGCCGGTAAAATATCTATGAACTGTGTATGACTTTGCAGCAGCATTTCGCCAATGCCGGCAGCGCCGCCAAAATTGCCATCTATCTGGAACGGCGGGTGTGCATCAAATAAATTAGGATAACTGCCGGCGCCGCCATTCACCGGGCTCAGCAGCATTTTTATCATGGTAAATGTATGCTCCCCATCTTTAAACCTTGCCCAGCAATTGATCTTCCAGGCAAGGCTCCAGCCAGTGGCCGCATCACCACGGTATATGAGCGATTGTTTGGCGGCATTCATCAAACGTGGTGCATCATCAAAATTAATTTCACTGCCGGGATACATGCCCCATAAATGAGAAATATGCCGGTGCTTGTTGCTGGTATCATCCACATCCTTCATCCATTCCTGCAACTGCCCGTATTTGCCAATCTGCAATGGTGCGATCTGTTTATATTTTTCTTTGAGTGTTTTGCGCAGTGCCGCATCCGTATTTAAAATTTCCCCGGCCGCGATCACATTACTGAACAATGCACGAATGATCTCATGATCCATGGTCGGACCGGCCACCAGCCCGCCCTGCTCGGGTGAGTTGGATGGCGCACTGATGAGATAACCCGTTGCAGGATCCTTCACCAAAAATGAATTGAAGAACAAGGCCGCTTCCTTCATCACAGGATATGCTTTTTGCTGTAAAAACTTTTTGTCTTGTGTAAACAAATAATGTTCCCACAAATGCTGACACAACCATGCACCTCCCGTAACCCAGATGCCATGATTGCTGGCATTGATGGGCGCTGTGCCCCTCCACAGATCGGTGTTATGATGCAATACCCAGCCCGGTGCATTGTATTGATCTTTGGCAGTTTGTTTACCTGCTACTGCCAGTTCACTGATCATATCAAACAACGGTTCGTGCATGGGTGACAGGTTCAGCAGTTCTGCCGGCCAGTAATTCATTTCGGCATTGATATTGGTGGTGTACTTGCTGCCCCAGGGCGGAGAAGTAAGATCGTTCCAGATACCCTGCAGGTTGGCCGGTTTTGTGCCCGGCCTTGATGAAGAGATAAGCAAATACCTGCCATACTGTGTATACAAGGCTGCGAAAGACGGATCATTTCCGTTTGCAAATTCTTTCAGCCTTTCCGCTGTCGCAACCGCAGCCCTTCCTGCATCACCCAATGTAATGGAAAATGTATTGAACCATTTCTGGTACTCTGCAATATGTGCGGTTTTTATTTGCTCGTATGTTTTTCCTTTTAATGATGCCAGCGCTTTTACACAGGGCTGCGCCGCGTCAGCCGTAACATCATGATAATTTTTATAAGTGGTGCCGGCCGTTAAATACAACGTTGCTTCATCTGCATTGTCAATTATCAATTTTCCATTATCAATTTTAATATTGCCGCCTTTGGCAACCACCTGCAAATAGCTTTTTCCCTGCAGCACACCGGTACGCACTTTTACTGAAAGTATCACAGTGTTGTTGTTTAACTGCGTTACGGTATAGCCGCGGTGCGGACTGCTGAGTGTTGCTTCAAAACTAATACTTGCTTTTTTGCTGGCCGTTAAGTTTACCACCAATGCCTGGTTGGGTGCTGATACAAAATATTCCCGTTTGTAATCCACACCATCGGCTGTATAACTTGTAGCAGCCACCGCATTGGCAATATCCAGTTCACGCCTGTAATTGGTAAAGCTGCCTGAATTTGTAAATTTCAAATTCAGATCACCAAATGGTAAATAGTTGGCCTGGTAAGTACCCACTGGCGGCGGGTTATCATTCACCACCAGATATTTCCACTGACCATTCAATGAAATTTTATCTTTCTCTTTTTTTGCAGGATAGATACCGATATGCTGCGTCGTGTCTTTATAACCATACACACCGCCCTTATCAGAAAAATTAAGCACGAGGATGGCAATGGTGTTAACGCCTTTGTGCAGCAGTTTTTTGTCGACCGTATATTTTCTTCCTTCTGTGTTCTGCTGGCTGCCCACCATGGTACCGTTCACGTAAGTATAATCCCAGTCGCGGATGCGGTTCATGTCAAGCACCATATCTTTTTTATTCCAGTCGTCGTCCAGCGTAAATGTGGTGCGCAGCCATACAGCGCCATCCAGTGCGTCAAAGCCAACGGTTTCCCATCCATCCCAGCTGGGAACGGTCATTGTTTTCCACTGGCTGTCGTCAAAACCCGGTGCCGCAAATTTTTTATCGGCCGTTACTTTATTTATCCAGCTGCTTTTTTCACCTTCAAAACTTTTCAGCCCCATGAATTCCTTTTCCGCCAGCGCCTCGGCATCTTTTTGTTTACCTGCAAACAGTAAATGCCGGATGCTGTCTAAATATTTATAGGCGCCGGGCCTGCTGTAAGCCCTTGGCTCACCCGTCCACAAAGTTTCTTCATTGAACTGTATGCGGTCGTTCTCCACGCCACCAAACAGCATGGCGCCGATGCGGCCATTGCCCACCGGTAGTGCTTCTGTCCATTTAACAGCAGATTGTTTATACCAGAGTTTGAGATCCTGTGCATGCAACTGTGCCGAAATTAATATTGCACCAAAAGCAATGAATATTTTTTTTGTTATCATCATTTGTACTACTGTTTAACTTTTGTTGCGCCTGCCCGCCGTACTACTAAGGCAGGCGGGTCACACACTTCAACTGCAGGATTTTTTTCAACCCCTGCTGGTTGCAATGTGTTTTATTTTGTGGCCTATTGCAAAAGCACAGACCGTTCCTACGAAACAAAGGGCTTAACTCGCCATTCCATCATTCACCATTCCTCATTCCCCATTCACCTCTTCACTTCCTCGCCCCACACCACACCTGCATCGCCCGTTTCATTGTTCATCAGCTTCACATTTTTTGTATCGGCACCATTGATGGTTGCAAATATTTTTGTACCTGTAAACAGCCAGCAATTGCGCAGCAGCACATCCTGCACATTATTCAGTTTAATTAGCGGCACAGCGTCAATTGGCTTAGCAGTGGTGAGCCCGTCAATGTCGAGCCTTGCTGTTTTTTCGGCAGACAATGCAGCGCCTGTTTTTGTATTCACCCGTACATTGTGCAATTCTATATCTTTTGCATACTGCATTACAATACCGGTTTCGGCCTCAAACACCACATCGTTCAAACTTACTTCACTCACGGGCATTTCTTCCAGCCCGTTTATATATAGGGCTTTTTTGGTGTAAGCCGTAATATTGCTGAAGCGTATATTCCTGAATCTTGGCGTACGTTCGCTCACGGCTTCCGGTTTTGCCTTTGAATATTCCATGTCCAGCACAATGGCCTGGTCTTTTATATTCTTCATTACAATATTATCCACCCGTATATCTTCCACCACACCACCACGGCCCCTGGCGGTTTTTATACGAATGCCCCGGTCGGTACCATCAAAAACGCAGTTACTGATTACGATCTTTTTTACATCACCGCTCATTTCACTGCCAATTACCACACCACCATGACCGCTGAGCATGGTGCAATTGGTAATGGTATAATTTTCTGCGGGCGTTGCCTTTGTTCTTCCCGGTAAATCTTTTCCCGATTTAATGGTAATGCAATCATCGCCCACGCTGATATGGCAGTTAGATATATGCACATAACGGCAGGAAGAGGGATTGATACCGTCGGTGTTTGGCGATAAAGGGTTGTCAATGGTAAGCCCGTCAATCGTTACGTTCTCACAAAACTCAGGCGTAACCGTCCAGAAAGGAGAATTGGTAATGGTGATGCCTTCAATATGCACATTCTTACAATACATCGGTTGTATAAAAGGCGGACGTAAAAAACCACGCTTCATCTGGCCGGGATCATCGGGCAATACAATATTTTTATTCAGGCTGTCGAACAACAGCTGGTATTTATTTCTTACGGTTTGGTTTTTATAAAAGTTGAGCGCATAATCCCACCATTTTTTGCCGTGCCCGTTAATTTTACCACGGCCGGTGATTGTAATGTTCGTTTGGTTGTATGCATAAAACAGCGGAGAAAAACTCATCACATCCACGCCTTCATAACGGCTTTGCACCATGGGCAGGTAATCGTCGAAATTATCTGAGAAATGCAGCTCAGCACCTGCATCAATCAATATGGTGATGTTACTTTTTAAATGAATGGGGCCGGTGAGATATTTCCCCGCAGGAAAATAAACTGTGCCGCCGCCTTTTTTAACTGCAGCACTGATAGCATTGGCAATGGCCTGCGTGGCTATTTTACTGCTGTCGTTCTTAGCGCCAAATTTTGTAACATCAAAATATTGCTGCGCATTGGCAGTTACACTAAAACTTAAAATTGCAAGGATAAAAATACTTTTTTTCATGTTTTATTTTTTTGCTCACAGATGGCACGGATTTTCACAGATGTTTTTCTGTGTAAATCTGAGGAATCTGTGAGAACTCCTCAATTTACTGCTCGCAGAAGGTCCGGATTTTCACAGATTATCTGTGTAAATCTGAGAAATCAGTGAGAGGCCTATTCAAATAACCAGTCCATATTTTTATTTCGTAAATCTCCCATCAGCCCGGCGTCATATACCGGCACCACAGTATCACCATCCACAAAACCTAAGATGAGGCAAACCCCTTTTTCCAGTTTGAGTGTATTATTACCTGCTTTAAAACTGTACACATGCACATTCACCGGCGGCATGCCTTCAATGGCAATGGCGTTGGAAATTTTTATTTCTGCCTGCCCGTAATCATCGGCGCTGGCATTGGTTTCCAGTTCAGGTTCTTTTAAATACACGGTGTCTTTTGTAAAGGCACCTCGCTGTGTTTTAAAATAACCCACCAGCACTTTCACCGGTTTTTCATTGCTGAAAGAAATGCTGGTGCTGCCCGCCAGCATTTTTTTAAAAGGGATGGACAAAGCGTTCAATCCTTTTAATTCTGCTGCTGCAGATTTTATAACTATCGCTGTATCAGGAAAGGCAATAGCACCGCTGTCAATTTTTATATGCTGGGCGCTTAATTGCACCTCAGCATTTGCAAATGGCTTTGCTGCCACTGCAGTTTTGCCTGCATTATTTTTTAGTGAATCAATTTTATGTTTGAATATGCTGAGTTCTTTTTCAAAAACCGGCAGCATTTCTTTCCAGTGTTTGTAAGTGCCGTTCACACCCCGCATGGGGATTTTGCGCTGCTGGGTTTGCATGCTGTTGGCGTAGAGGTAAGTACTGCTGGTGATACGCACAAGGTCTTTGTAGATTGTTACGCTGCGATCCAGGAGTTGTTCCGCATCTTCAAGGTCTTTTATATTGTTGCTGTATTTATACCGCAGCACTGATAAAGCCGCTTCGGTTTTATAGGCAAAGTGAAAAGCCATCGCATAATAACTCTTCACATCATTCCTGATCCTTTCAAATTCTTCCTTATTCTTTTTAACAGCAATATTTTTTATAGCGTCCATTGCCTTCGTTGCTTCCAGCTTTACAGCTTCACCCACTTGTACCGGCGTTTCTCCAATATGTTTTATTCCCTTCCATTCCTTATCAGCATAATCCAGCAGCATCTCCCCTTCGGGTGCTTCGCTGTCGTACAACAAAGTAAACAAACCGTAACGATAAGGATTGATGAGCTGTGTCATCAGCATTCCCAACGTGAGTGTTTGCCTGTTGCCATCCGTAATTCCAAAACGGCGGAGGAGTTTCGGGGCTATCTGACCAGTTTCTTCATAGGCTGCTAAAATTTTTCTTCCATCATTTTCACTTACACCAAATTTATCTGCGAGTATTTTACTCCAATACTTTATTTCGTCTTCCCTGTTACGCTTGGCCTTCCATGCATAACGGCTCCAGGCTTTGTACCAGATCCAGTCGCGTTCAATTTGCAGTAAACGTTTGCCGCCTGCAATACTGTCGGCACTATAGGGCCAGTCCCAGTAGGATGCCTGCGGGTACAAATGCAAACCGTTTCCGCCCATCACTTCATGCATGCCTATCACACTTTGCTGTATAAAATCAGGAGAGCCATAACGGAAGGGTTCCAGGTTAGCGAGAATATGCACATTCTCAATTTGCACACTGCCCAAGTGACTCAGCGTTTGGTGCAGCTCTGCCCATTCGCCCCTTGGCGTGGGATACGTAAGTGCTTCGCCATTGAACTTTGCTTCGGTATATAAATTTTTATACAACGGCAACGCGGCTTTCATCACAGCAGGTGCATCGCAGTCGTGCGCACGCAACACAATGGGCGGCTCTTCTGTTTTGCCCAATGTCTTCAATCCATCCTGCACACCGGGAATAATTGTTTTGGTGAACCATTCAATATCATCGTTGCCCACTCCTTCCATTGCTTCACCCAAACAAACCATTAAACCCACGTTGGGATATTTTTCAACAAATGCCGCAATACTTTTTTTAGTGTAATCAGCAATTACCGGAACAATATGCCGCTCCCGTTCCTGCGTTTTGATATGATGGTATTCGGCAAATGGTTTCGACACGATGATATTGTAAAACATCTGTATTACCCAAATGCCGCGTTTGTCAGCTTCCTTTGTGATGAAGCTATACATCTCCTCGTTCTTTTTAAAAGTGGCATCATCCACTTCCACGGCATAGGGATAATCTTTGAGTTTTACCAGCGATGCAAAAGGATGACCGTTCCAGAGATAGAGTGAATTCATCCGGTTTTCCACCATCGAGTCCAGTACCTGCAGCCATAATTTTTTATCGTAAAACCAGGGAAAGGTTTCGGGGGTGTAAGGATATTCATACACATTTCTTCCCGGGAGGTAAGTGGATTTTTGCAGGCCGATGCATTCGCCACGAAGTACCATTTCAGGACTGTCAATAATATTTATCTGTTGTGGGAATTTACCCGTTGTATTGATCTGGCTTGCAAGTTCCAGGCATCCGTACAATATTCCTGAAGCATCATAACCAGACACAGCGATATTTTTATTTTTTCCAGCAATCCTGAACCCCTCTTTCGCCAGCATATTTTTTCTTTCCGAAACAGGTATATCACCGGGAAAGTTCCTGATTCTGTCAAAAAGGTTTTCAATTGAAATTGTTTTCCCAGTGGTAATGAATGGCGCTTTTTTATTTACTGCAACCGTGTAGCCATTCCTGAATAATGCCGCCTGCAAACGTTCAATACCAAAACTTACCCTTGGCGAGTTTTCGCTGTATACATTAATAGTAACAAGTTCTTTTTTAACAACCTGCCTGTTCTGGGAAAACAGTGTATTGCAACTGCATATTGCAACAACACATAACAGCAGTATGATTCTTTGCGGCCGCATCTGTTTATTTTATTGGTACCAGTTCATTCAAATATTTTTCCAGCATGGTAAATCCGTCAGCACCCGTTTTATTGCGGTCGCCGGCATCATTGGGATTTAAGCCATTCTTTTTTTCCCATTCATCGGGCATACCGTCGTTGTCTGTGTCAATGGGTGCCACAGCATTTTTAAATTCGCCCCAGCCACCCACAGCAGCCGGGCTGTCGATGATACCTGCTTTTCCAAACACACCCATACCGCTGGCAGTTTTTGTTTTTGTTTCATACACCACCCTTGTATCCACGGCATCTCTTTTTGGAAATACAGCGCCAGCAAATTTCAACACGGCATCATAAGCATCTTTTGCATTTTGCTCCGGCAGTGCGGCATCAATTTTAAAAGCAACAGCAGCTTCCGCATCTTTTGGGTAGCCCTGTTCTTTTGTATCCAGACCTTTGAAATTATTTTTAGTGAGTGCCTTATCACCTTCCATGATATTGCCGTTCAAATACCACTGACCGGTGCCCTTTGCCTCTTTTTCATTGTAACTGGCATGTACAAACTTTAATTCAGCAGGTGTGGCCGGACCGGGTTTGTAATAATTGTTCACCATATTCACCTGCGACACACCGCCTGTAATATTCACTTCGCCGCCATAGCAGGCATTGGGGTTGCCCCAGTTGTAAATAACATTATTGCGGTAATCGATGATGGCCATGGTATCGTGTGCCCTTGCACCATCAAAGCGCACGGCACGGCTGTTCTGGTGTGCAATTAAATTATGATGATAGGTGGCGTACTGTCCGCCCCACACACCGCCATAAGAACGGTGGCCCTTCTGGTGACCCGCCTCATACAAACCTTCACTCACAATACACCATTGCACCGTTACATTTTTGGTATCGTACATGGCTGCACATTCTTCATTGGCCCAGCTGAAACTGCAATGATCCACTATTACATCATGGCAGTTCTCCATATCAAAACCATACAAACCGGTTCTTAATGTGCCGCCGGGGCGGGAGCGTATAAAACGGATGATGATATTGCCATGATTGCCTTTTGCAGCGGCGCCATTCAGCATAAAGGAATTGTCTTTTAAACAAATGCCATCACCGGGAGCGGTTTGCCCGGCAATGGTAAGGTTGCTGCGTTTGATCTGTATTTTCGATTTCAGTTCAATGATACCGCTTACCCTGAACAGTATGGTGAGTGGTTCGCCGGGAAACAGTTCCAGTGCCCATCGAAAACTGCCTTCGCCTGCATCATTCAAATTTGTTACAAACACTACTTGCCCGCCGCGGCCACCGGTGGCGTATTTGCCAAAACCTGCTGCGCCGGGAAAAGCAATTTGTTGTGCATGCAATTGCTGCAGGGAGAAGAGTGTTATGAAGAGGATGAGTTTATTCACGTTGTTTGTTGATAGATGATAGTTAACTGATGACAGATGATAGTTGAGGATTGGGGGCGTCGTTACCCGTTGGTCGTTGGTGGTTGTTAGAAGACAGCTGATGACCTTTTTACTTTATCAACTTCTTCAACTTTTCAACTTTCAACATTCAATCCAACACCTCCCTGCTCACTGCTCGCATACGCTGCTTCCACGCAGGCCATGGTATGAATGCAATCGTCCACGCTGTTATCTGCCGTTGCAATTTTACCAGCGGCCTGTAACAATACCTGCTCCATACTTCCAATGAATGCGTGCGGGAACCAGCTGCCTTCAATATTTTTTGTCTTCCATTCCGGTTCTTTTCCTTCTTCCAGCAGCACGTATTCAAAACTGTCGGCCGCACCACGGGGATAATCGATCAGCGCTCCAAAATTGATGATGACAGCACCTTTGCTGCCTTCAATTTTTATATAAGATTTTTGTTTGGGTGTTCCGTAAATATGGCAATGGTTGGTGAGGATATTGGCCCTTACCATTTCGCCATAATCCATAATGATATTGCTGCGCACCGAAGCCATATGCGGCATCGATTTATGTTTGGTGGTTTTTGCATACACCGACAGCGGGTTGCCCAGCAGGTTACGCACCAGGTCGATATAATGAATGCTGTGGTATAAAATTTCCACCCTGGGTGCATTGGTTAAAAAATCCCACAAATGCCAGGGTGTATAAACATTTACATTGATCTCCACATCGCTGAGTTCGCCCAATCGCCCGCCTTCCATTAATTTTTTTACTTCCAGGATATAGGGCGCATAACGCAGCTGGAAATTCACTGCTGCCTTCATTTGCTTTTCCCTTACCAGTTGCAGTATGGCTTTTGCTTCGCTGATATTTTCACCCATCGGTTTTTGCAACAGAACGGCTGCACCAACGGGCAACTGCTGCAATACCGGTATGGTTTGTTTGCCTGGAACAGCCATATCAAATACTGCATTTTCCGGGGCTGCGGCCACCATTTCGTTCAGCGTTTTATATACATGCGGAATATTGAAGGCGGCTGCCGTTTGCATGGCCTTATCATGCAGCACATCAAAAATACCCTGCACATTAAAACCTGCGATTTTATATGCGGGCAAATGCGCCGTGTTAACGATCCCTCCTGCTCCAATAATATAAATGGGTAATGCTTTATGGTCTGACTGCAGCATATTATTTCCCGACTGTATTTTGATTACCGAAATTACACCTAAATAAATTGTGCATGTTGTTAATGCCTTTCCTTTATTACCGGCTGCAGTTCCCTGTTGAGTGAAAATTCATTTTCAATGGCTTCATTGTTTTCTCCCAGTGCCGGTGCACCAATGGGAGAGATCAGCAGTTTTCCATCCACACGCAACGGGCAACGGGTTGTTTTAACGCTGATGCCGCTGCCGGTTCTTACATTCATTTCCATTTCCAGCACACGGTAGCCTTCTGACTGCACCAGTTTATCATAATCCATCACATCGGCACACCATACACCGGCGCCTTCCAGCACCTGCAGCCAGTGACAGGCCGTATTGCTCACAAGATGAGCGGCCAGTATCTTTTTTATTTCATCACGTTTGTTAAACCAGTCGTACGGGTTTACAAATTCTTTCAGTGCACGGCATTCCAGCAGCGCACCCAGCAGCACAATATCCGTCATGGCAATGGCGATATAACCGTTCTGTGTTTTATAGATACCATAAGGTGCGGCGATGTAGGCGTTGGCGCCGTTCACTTCGCTGCGCACGGGCAGTTCGTTACCATCGTTATAATAACAGGTGAGCAATTCAAACTGGAAATCGAGCACACTTTCAAACATGCTTACCTGCAGCAGTGAACCCTCACCAGTTCTTACTTTTTTGAACAGGGCCGCTAATATTCCCTGCGCCAAATGTGTGCCTGCTAAAATATCCACCACGGCCACACCCACCGGTGTGGGACTTTCATTACCGCTATTGCTAAGCCAGGTTAAACCGCTGGCTGCCTGTAATAAAAGATCCTGCCCGGGTAAATCTTTCCATGGGCCTTCGGCACCATAACCGCTGATCTCTCCGTACACAATACCGGGATTTATTTTCCGCACCGTATCATAATCCAGCCCGATACGTTCCATCACACCGGGGCGGAAATTATGCATCACCACATCGGCCTTTGCAATGAGCATTTTTATTTTTTCAAGATCATCCGCATCTTTCAGGTCGGCCACATAACTTTCTTTATTGCGGTTGATGGCATGAAAGATGGTGGACTCTTCTTCGATCATTACATCCGACACATAGAGCTGGCGGCAGATATCACCTGTGCCCGGCTTTTCTATTTTGATCACCCTCGCTCCCATATCGGCCAGCCGCAATGATGCGGAAGGGCCCGATAAGAACTGGCTGAAGTCGATCACTAATATATCCTGCAGTAACTGCATCAATCTGCGTTTATGATTTCTTTAAAAATTTTATCATTGTCTGCCCCCAGCGATGGCGCTGCCTTTGCAGCAAATAATCTTTCGCCATTTACACGGATGGGGCACCTGGTTGTTACAATATTTTTTCCTGCGGCATGGATATGCTGTTCCATCTGCAGGCTTTTGTAGGCATCATGTGCCGTCATATGCTCCCAGTCAAACACTTCCATGGCCCATAGATTGTGATCGTGCAAATGTTCGATCCAGTAAGCAGATGTTTGTGTAACCAGGTGATCTTTGAGCAATTGCTTGATGGCATCCCTTTGGGCAAAACCTTTTTCTTTGCTGTATTGTTTTACGGCGCTACAGCCAATGGCATCGGCCAGCTGGTGAATGTCCATCATGGCAAGTGCGATATAACCGTCGCTGGTTTGAAACAAACCATAAGGTGCGCCTAATAATGTATGCCCGTTATTTACCTTGCTGCGCTGCGGTTGCTGACCGGAAGCAAAATAGGTGGTGAACAGTTCAAACTGGAAATCGAGCAATGATTCCATCAGGCTTATTTCTATCTGTGCGCCGCTGTTTGTTTTTTGCCGCCTGATCAATGCAGCCAAAATACCCTGCACCAGTTGTGCACCGCATAAAATATCGGCAATGGAAATACCAAAGGGCACAGGGCCATTGGTACCGTTGCCGGTGGTAAATGCAAGCCCCGTCATGGATTGCAGTAAGAGATCCTGCCCGGGATTATTTTTCCAGGGACCTCTTTTACCATAACCCGAAATTTCGGCGTACACCATTTTTGGATTAATGGCTTTTACCGCTTCATAACCCAGCCCGTTTTTTTCCATTACGCCGGGGCGGAAATTATGAATAAGCACATCGGCTTTTGCAACCAGTTTTTTCAGCACGGCTATATCCGCTTCATTTTTCATGTCGGCCGCAAAACTTTCTTTATTGCGGTTGATGGTATGAAACAGCAGGGAACTGTCGTCGACCCACAAATTTTTGATGGCCAGTTTTCTTCCGGCATCGCCGCTGCCGGGGCGTTCAATTTTAATGACACGTGCACCCAGGTCGGCCAGCCGCAAACCCGCCGAAGGGCCCGATAAATACTGGCTGAATTCCAAAACGGTAATTCCTTTTAGTGGCAGTTCCATCACAAGGTTGCTGTTAATTGATTATGTTGAATGCTCTCTTTATAAATATGGTTCATGGCCTGTAATGCCGCATATGCATCGCCATCTTCCATCAAACATTTTTGCAGCGGTGCGCCTGCATGATCCTGGAAATGCAAATAGCCATTGTATCTTGGCCGTATATAACCGCTCTCCATCACCGGCAATACATTTTTGAAAAAATCGTGGGCAATGCTGTTGGCCATGGCATCTTTCCATGCAGCCAGGTGACCCGGTTGCCCGCCGTTTTGCACATACAGTGTGCGCTGTATCTCTTCCGACACAATCCATGCTGCAAAATCAACCGCTTCTTTTTTATGCTGGCTGAATGCCGATACGGCCAAGCCTGTTCCGCCAATGGTGGTTTGTAATTTTTTATTGCTGAAATTTACCACATCCGTATAATGCAGCAGGTTTTTTGCATAACCATCGCGGGAGTAATTGGAGTAACCGTATGCAAAGGGACAATACCAGTAATCATCGGTGGTGCTCATGAGCTCGGCAACAGCAATAGGATTGCAGCCAAACATTTTTTTATCTGTAATTGCATACAGCTCCTTCATGGTTTCAATGGCCCGTACACCCGTTGCTTCATCCACAATTTCATCCGTGTTTTCAAACGGCGTGGCATTATGTGCCAGGCAAAAAGTATAAAAATTCATCAGCAGGTCAATGGGAATGGCGGGCACTGCCACTTTTCCTGCAGCAGCAAGTTGCAATACATCGCTCCACGACTGTGGTAATGACTGGTTATTTTTTTCAAACAGGTCTTTACGGTAACTGGCTGCAGGTGTGGCTGCATCAATGGCCAGTGCCCATTGTTTATTGTTGTAATTATAACTTTCGTGTGAACCGCCCACCGAATGCATCATTTGGTTTACGAGGTATTCTTTTGAAAGATATTCATCCAGCGGCAATACACAGCTGGTGGCGGCAGCGCAGCCCACCCATGGATGATCGATAATTAAAAGGTCAAACTGCGTAGTGAGTTTTTCAATGGGGAAATCGGCAAACTCCTGCAGCGAACGTTTGTGCCACTCAATATGAATGGCCGGATGCAGTTCATTATACCGCTGTGCGGCAGCCAGCAGCGGTGTAATACCACGGCTATGGTTCCAGCTGATGCCTTTTAAATGAATTGCTGCCATCATTTATTTTTTTTCTCGGCCAGGTAAATATGTTCACACACCATCACCAGCTCGTTGTGCTGGTTAAAGGTTTCCACAGATTCGGTAATAATACCATACCCTGGCTTTTTATGATCTTTCTTGTCCTTGATCCTTGTTTTCACGTAAATGGTATCGTCGATAAAAACGGGCTTTATAAAACGTATACGGTCGTAACCATAGGTCATGGCCGCTTCATTGATCACATCGGCGGTAAGTCCAACTGCCACGGTAATGATCAGCGTGCCATGTGCCATTCTTTTTTTAAAGGGCTGGGTTTTGCACCATTCCTCGTCCATATGATGCGGGAAAAAATCGCCAGATTCCTTTGCGTGCAGGTCTATATCGGCAGCGGTGATGGTACGCTCTTTAGTGGCGCGGCCTTCGTCAACTGCTATTTCTTCAAAATATCTTTTAATAAACATAGTATACCCGGTGAACTTTGATACGATGAGACGGGAACAAGAGATGAAACACATCCGGGAAAGAGAATTACGCAAGCTTCGGTTAATGATGGCAACTTCCTTCTTGAAAGGTTTTTACAATCGTTCCGGCCTTTTTGGAATGCCGGTAAAAACACCCTTTTTTCAAACATGAAAGTTACCCACGCACCGGGTTTTACCCAATGTCAGGTTTTACTGCAATGATGGATTATATTACTAAAGAAATTGAAGTGGATACCGTATGTATATATGATAAAAGCCGCCTGTTGGGCAGCTTCCGGGATGCGTTACAGTAAAAACACTATTGGCAGCCGGCACTATTTTCCTGCATAGTAGTCTAATATTTTGCGGCGCAGCAGGTATTCATATTGGGCAGAAATAAGGTTGATGGATGCCCGGTCGTAATTGTTTTTTGCCGTGAGGTATTCAACAGAACTGCCCACTCCCTGTTCAAAGCGCACCTGTGCCGCTTTTAACGACTGCCCGTAGGCGGCCACCTGCTCCTGCAATGCCTTGCACCGGTCGGCCGCGTTATTGCAATACAACCATGCCTGTTCTGTTTGTTGCTGCAGTTTCATTTTTACTATGGCCTCGTTCAGCTCCGCATTCTTCACCTCATTACCCGCAAGTTTTATTTTATTTCTTGTGCTGAAGCGGTTGAAGATGGGGATACTGATACCGAGGTTTACCGATGAATACAGGTTGTTCTTAAGCTGTGTGCTGTAACCAATTTTACCGGCAGCATTTTGTGCAGCGCCGGAGTAATTGGTGTTCATATTACCGCTTACATACAGGGTGGGCGACAATTCGCTTTTTGCCGCCTTCAAAGCCCATAACGCACCCTGGCTGCGGTAAGATGCCGCCCTGATGGCGGGCAGGTTTTTTAAAGAATAGTTGTACACTTCATCCGCATTTTGTTCATAGGCGGTTACAGGCACCGCCGTGCTGATGCGTTCCAGTTCCAGTGCATCGGTATAGTTCATGTTCATCAGCTGCAGCAATGTGAGACGGGATATATTTAAGGCATTGGTGGCATTGAGTATGGTCAGCTGGTCATTCATCACCTGGCCTTTCATATCGGCCACATCAGATGGTTTAATGGCACCCTGGTTATCCAGCACCTGCAAACGTTCATATTGCCGCGTACTCAGCTGCAGCTGGTTGCGGGCGGCATTCAGCACATCTTCATTGTTGAGTACCTGCAGGTAAGCCAGCACCACGTTCAGCACCAGGTTATCTTTTTCCTGCTGCCATTCCTGCAAACCGGCATTGTACACGGCATTGTATTGCTGAATGATATTGGACAACCGCATGTTATTGAAGAGCGTTACTTCAGATGAGGCATTGTAACCTGCATACTGGAACGACTGGTTAATGTATCCATTGGTGGAAGGATCGATGCTGCGGCCCTGGCTGATACCATGATTGATGCCGGCACCCAGGGTGGGCAGCCGGTTGGCCCGGGCCTGTTTCAGGTTAATGCCAGCATTATCGGCCAGCAGTTTATTTTGCTGCACCTGCAGGTTGGCCGCAACAGCGGTATCAATACATTGCTGCAGGGTGAATTTTTGTGCTGCAGCAAATTTTGCGGTCATAACTGTTGCAAGTATAAAAACGATGCGCCTCATGTTCATTTATTTTTGATTGTCGTTTACTGATTCAATTCTTCCGTCAAGCAGGTGGATGATGCGGCTGCCATAAGCCGCGTTTTTTTCTGAATGTGTTACCTGTATGATGGTTACTTTTTCTTCTTCATTCAGTTTTTTAAAAAGGGCCATGATCTCTTCTCCCTGTTTGGAGCTGAGGTTGCCCGTGGGTTCATCGGCCAGCAGTAGTTTTGGTTTTGCAATAAGCGCCCTGGCTATACCCACCAGTTGCTGCTGCCCGCCGCTGAGCTGGGCCGGGAAGAGGTCTTTCTTTCCAACAATGTTGAAACGGTCCAGCATATCGGCCACCAGCGCTTTTCTTTCAGATGATTTTACATCCTGGTATAACAGCGGCGTGTCTATATTTTCATACACGGTAAGTTCGTCAATGAGATGATAGGCCTGGAAAACAAAACCGGTATACTGTTTATACAATGCCGACCGCTGTTTTTCTTTCAGCGTATGCACGTTCTCATGCAGGAACTGGTACCGGCCCTCATTAAAATCATCCAGCATACCAATAATATTGAGCAGGGTGGATTTTCCGCTGCCCGAAGGCCCCATAATGGAAATAAATTCTCCTTCCTGCACTTCCAGGCTCAGGTCTTTGAGCAGGTAAACCCTGTTACCGCCTGTTTGCACCCATTTAAAAATATTGTCCAGTTTTAATAACATAAAATAATTTATCGGTTGAATAATTTATTCGGTGCGCAAACTTTTTACCGGGTTGGCGGTTGCGGCACGCATGGTATTAAGGCTTACAATGACCAGTGCCAGCAGCAGCACCAGCACACCCACTACCGGAAACAGCCAGGGACTGATACCAATGTGGTAAGTATATTTTTGCAGCCATCCATTCATGGCCCACCATGCCAGCGGTACTGCAATGAGGAATGCAATGAGCACAAGTTTTAAAAACTGTTTTGATACAAGCCCCAGCACCTGCGGCACGGTGGCACCCAGTACTTTTCGTATGCCAATTTCGCGGAACCTTTTTTCAATGGTGAATGAAGCGAGGCCTGCAAGACCGATACAGCAAAGAAAAATTGCCAGGCCCGCGAAGATATTGGTGAGTTTGCTTACCAGTTCTTCTGCAATGAATTTCCTGCCAAAATCCTGGTCGGTAAAATGATATTCGAAAGGATAGGCAGGATTGTATTTTTTGAAAATGGTTTCAATGGCAGCCACAGCCTTTTGCGGATTCACATTTTTATTCAGGCGGATGCTGTTGGCACTTACCCTGTTGGCAGAATAATAGATCATCATCGGGTCAACTGGCTGGTAAGGCGATTCCATTACCACGTTAGTGGTAACCCCAATTACAGTATATTTTTTTTGACCGTAACGCATCTGCATGCCCACCGGGTTTTTAATGCCTGTTGCCTCCACAGCAGCTTTATTCAGCAGCATATAACCCGAATCGGCCGGCGTGCCTGTAAAATCCTTCCCTTCCAGCATTTTAATACCCATGGTTTTTGTAAAGTCTGCATCGGTGCTCAGCCCCGAAAAAATAATATTGAGGTCAGCAGGTTTGCCCTCCCACTCCGGCGAAGGCGATTTCCACCACACTTCGGTGATGGGAGATGAAGTGCGTGTTACGGCACTCACCAGCCCGGTCTTGAGTAATTCTTCCTTGATAACGGCAAAATTTTTCTGGGTATCGTCTGTTGCAGGTATCATGATGAGGTTATTGGGATCATAACCGGTATCCCTGTTTCTTACATGCTGTACCTGCTGGTAAATGATGATGGTGGCCGATATAAGCAAAATGGAAATAACAAACTGCACCACCACCAGTATATGCCGGGGCAGCAGTATTTTTTTTCCTGCAACAAAGCTGCCCTTCAATACTTTTACCGGGTTAAAGGAAGAAAGATAAAATGCGGGGTAACTGCCGGCCACCAGCCCTGTAAAAATGATGATGCCCAACGCTGTTGCCCAAAACCAGGCACTGCCGGCAGGCACGGTGAGTTTTTTATCCACCAGTGTGTTAAATGCAGGCAGCAGCAGGTATATGCAAAGCAATGAAAACAAAAATGCAATAAAGGCAAACAGCATTGTCTCCGACAGGAATTGCAGCAGCAGCTGTCTTTTTCCCGAACCCAGCGATTTTCTGATACCCACTTCCCTGGCCCTTTTTTCGGAGCGTGCGGTGGAAAGGTTCATAAAATTCACGCAGGCAATCAGCAAAATGATCACACCAATAATGGCGAACATGCGTACATACCCGATCATGCCACCGGTGTTTTTACCGTCTTTAAAATCGCTGTAAAGACGCAGCTTGTCCAATGGAAAACCAAAGTATGTGCTGATCTTAATATCATTGGGAGAATGACGGTGTTTGAGCTGGGTGATCTTTTTATCCAGCAGCTGCATATTGGTGCCGGGCGCCACCTCAATGAATACCGACCAGGACGAACTGTACCATTCATTCATGGACGCCTTTACCTGCGGATCGTTATAATCAAAAGGCATTACAAAATCAAACTGCAGGGTTGAATTGGCGGGCACATCATCCACCACCGCGGTAACTTTTGCCTCACGGCCGTTATCGATACGCAGGGTTTTGTTCAGCGGGTCGTTGTTGCCAAAGAAAGCCTGTGCGGCGGATTTTGTAAGCACCAGCGATGATGGATCTGCAAGAGCTGTGGCCGCATTTCCTTTCAGGAATTTCCATGAAAAAACCTTAAAGAATTTATCATTTACAATATAGCCGGTTTGCTTTACCCGCTTATCGCCATCAGCCAATACCAGTTCCTGCGGATAGGTAACGATGGCGGCATTTTTTATTTCGGGTATTTCAGCCTCCAGCGCACCGGCCAGCGGCAATGCCATATTGGGATCGGTAAACACCTGGTTATTGAAATTGCGGTTGGCAAATAATTTATAAATGTTCCGGTGGTTACTGTGAAACCGGTCGTACCCCAGCTCATCCTTTACCCAAAGCAATATGAGTATGGTGCAGGTGATGCCAATGGTAAGCCCCAGCAGGTTTGTGATGGTAAATCCCTTGTTGCGGGCCAGGTTACGAAAGGCTGTTTTTAAATAGTTTTTAAACATGGCAGAATGATGATTACAATTTTTTATTCGGTTCTTAAACTTTTAACAGGATTGGCCAGTGCCGCTTTCACCGACTGGAAACTGACCGTTACCAGGGTGATGAGCAGCGCGGAAACACCGGCAACAATAAATATCCAGGGGCTTACCGTGGTGCGGTAACTGTAATGCTGCAGCCAGTTATTCATAAAATAGTAGGCCAGCGGAAAAGCAATAAACAGCGACAGCAGCACCAGCAGCATAAACTCCTGCGAAATGAGTTTGCAAATTGCCGGCACCGAAGCACCCAGTACCTTGCGCACACCAATTTCCTTTTTACGCTGTTCGGCAACAAAAGAGGTAAGGCCAAACAGTCCCAGGCAGGAAATAACTATGGCCAGTAACGTGAATATTTTTGCAAGACTGCCCGCCTTTGCTTCTGCATTGAATTTTTTATTGTACTCGTCATCTGTAAAACTGTATTCAAATGGCTGGTCCTTCCCATATTTTTCAAATACCTGTTTAATGGCGGCAACAGCATCAGCGGCGCTTTTATTTTTATTTAAACGCAATACGGCCAGCGAGCCACCCTCTTCAGATAATGCATAGATCACGGGGCGCTGTTCATCAAAGGGAGATTCAATGATCATGTTTTTTATTACGCCAATGATGGTATAGGGCTTATCCCACCAGGTTACCACGGTGCCCACAGGATGCTGCAGGTTCATGTACCTGGCAGCTGCTTCATTGAGAATAACTGCAGTGCTGTCTGTTTTATTTGCCGCAGCAAAATTTCTGCCCTCTGTCAATTCCCAGTTTACGGTGGCACCGTATTCCACCGAAGTATTTACCACTCCAAAATCAGTGGACACGTTGGGATCTTTACCCGGCCATTTAAAGCCGCTGGTGGTGTTCCATAAACCGGTGGTGGGACTTTCCGCTTCTGCCACGGCTGTTACAGCGCCCGTATTCAGCAGGTCGCTTTTTATGGCGTCAAAATGTTTGTGCAGCACCCCGTTGCCTGATGGAACTGTAAGCAGTTCTGATCTTGTATATCCTGCAGGCCGGTTTTTTGCAAACTGTATTTGCCGGTACACAATAATGGTTGCCACCATCAGCACAACAGAAATGGTGAACTGTACTGTAACAAGTACTTTCCGCGGAAGCGATGCATACCTGCCTGCCTTGAATGTTCCTTTTAAAACTTTTAAGGGATTAAACGATGATAAATAAAATGCGGGATAACTTCCGGCAAGAAGTGCCGTTACCAGCACAAATGCCGCACATAATATCCAGAAATAAATATTCTTCCATGGAAACAGGATATTTTTTCCTGCAATGCTGTTAAAAAAAGGCAGCAGGGCCCATGCCAGGCATATTGCCAGTACAAATGCGGCAAAAACGGTAAACAGCGACTCTGCAAAAAACTGCAGCACCAGCTGGCTTCGCAACGATCCTGCTGTTTTGCGTATGCCCACTTCCTTTGCCCTCTTCTCACTTCTTGCCGTACTCAGGTTCATAAAATTGATACATGCCAGCAGCAACACAAACATGCCAATGATACCAAACATCCACACATATTGTATGGCACCGCCGGTATTCAGTCCATTTTTAAATTCATTGTACAAATGCCACTGGCTCATCGGGTGCAGGAAGAGTGCAGGATTTTTCTTTTGCAGCTCGGTATTCACTTTTTTCAGCCTGGCGTCTTTAATGCGTCCGTTCACTGCTGCTATATCCGCATGATCGTTCAGCTGCACCAGCAATTGTGTGAAATTAGAACGCCAGGGATCGGGCATACCGCTGAGGCGGCCGTTGGCATTGTACCAAAAATCCCAGGTGGCTGCAAAATGAAGGTTTTTAAAAGTGGAGTTATCCGGTAAATCGCGGTACACGCCGGCAACAGTAAGCGGCGGCATATTATCTACTGCAATTGTTTTGCCAATGGGTTCTTCATTGCCAAAAAAAGCCTTTGCAGCAGCCGAAGAAATAAACAGTGCAGACGGATTATTGAAATCCGCGGCCTTGCCTTTTTCCATTTGCAGCGACAGCATCTGCGGCATTTCCGTTTCAAAAAAACCACCGGGCTGTTTTATTTTTTTACCGTTTACAGTGAGTATATGATCATTCCAGTCGGCCACCATCACAATATGTTTGAAATCGCTGCCGTAATTGCTGCGCAGTTCCGCTGCAAGCGGGTAGGGTACATTTTGCATGGTAACACGTTCGCCGTTATTATCCAGGTGCTGGCAAACCTTTGCGATACGGTTGTAGTTGTCAAAATTTTTGTTGAAAGAAAGTTCATCATACATCCACAGGCCAATGATCACGGCCACGCCCATGCCTGCTGCCAGCCCGGTAATATTGATAAAGGAATAGGCCTTGTCCTTTACCAGGTTCCTGAATGCTATTTTAAGATAATTTTTTATCATGATGTTGCGGGTTGTTTTGATGTTCCTGCTTATTCTGTACGCAAACTTTTTACGGGGTTTTGCATGGCAGCTTTTACGGTATTGAACCCGATGGTTACAATTGTAATTATGAATGCAGCAGCAGCCACCAGTGCAAACATCCACCAGTGCAATGTGATACGGTAAGGAAAATCCTCTAACCATTTATTCATAATGAGCCATGATACGGGTGTTGCGATGAGTACCGCAACCGCCACCAGTATCAAAAACTCTTTTGATATTAAAAAAGATATCTGCTGCACACCGGCACCCAGCACCTTGCGCACTCCAATTTCCTTTACCCGCTGCTGTACCACCAGCAATACCATCGCCAGCAGGCCCAGGCAGCTGAGCACAATGGCCACTATGGCCGCCACACCAAACATCATGCTCATGGCTTTTTCTGCCTTGTACCAGTTGTTGATATTTTCATCCACAAAGCTGCCCCTGAATTCACGGCCTGGTTCTATCACCGCCATTTCGGCCTTTACCGCATCCATCGCATGCAGTGCCTGTGCCCGGTTCACTTTAATAAAACAGTAACGCACAGGATCGCTTTTGCTCAGCACCAATGCAAGCGGCCGCCGTTCCTCGTGCAGCGAATACAAATGAAAATCGGGGAACACACCGGCAATATTCCATGCAGGCATGGTACTGTCGGTAATAATGGTCATGCCCGCAATATTTTTTTCACCAAACTGTTTGGCTGCGCTTTCTGAAAGCAGCACGTGGTAAGCAGAATCATCATCCCTGCTCTTTTCAAAATCCCTTCCCTCCAGTGGTTTTAACCCAAAGGTTTTGAGGTAATCATAATCAACCGATGCGGTGGCAAGCGTAATGGATTTGTCTTTATAGTCGAACCCTGTGGTGGACTTTGACTGGCTGTTGTCTTTTCCCATACCGATATTGATATTGCTTCCTGTAACCGACAGCACGCCGGGATTTGCAGCAAGCCGCTGGCGCAACCGTTCAACATTTGCCCGGCCATTTTCAACATTGAAGAGGGGCACACTGATCACAAAGTCCTTGTTAATGCCCATATCTGCATTTTGCAAATGCCTGAACTGCGAATAGATAACATAGGTGCTGCTGATCATGATACAGGCAATGGTAAACTGCAATACAATAAGGGCATTGCGCAAAACACTTTTACGGTTCAGTTTCAGTTTTCCCTTCAGGGTTTCTGTTACACGCAGTTTTGTCATTACCCAGGATGGATAACCGCCGGCCAGCAGCGAAACAAACAGCAGCAGCGCAATGGCCAGCAGTAAAAAACCCGGCTGCCATACCGAGGGTGTGCCTGAAAATATTTTTACACCAAAACGGCTGATATAATTAATGGCGGTATTTACCAGTAATAAGGAAGCGATGAATGCGATGAGGCAGATCAAAAAACTTTCGCTCCATAATTGTGCAAACAGGTTTTGCGTACCGGCGCCGAGGCATTTACGCACCGCAATTTCCCGGCTTCTTGTAAATACGGTGGCCAGGTTGATATTGATAAAATTGAAACAGGCAATGAGTATGATAAGCAAACCAATTGCCAGCAGGGTATACAGCTGCGGTTTTTGTACCGGCCCTCCCGTAACTTTTGAAAAATGCAGGTTCAGCAGCGGTTCCATTTTGGTGGCAAAATAATCGCCGTTCTTATCTGCTGCTGCGCCGTTTTTTTTCAAGCCATCACTCCACTCGGCCAAAAACTTTTTATTTACAAAACGAAACTGCTGTTCGGCCTCTTCCTTTGTGCTGCCATTTTTCAGCATTACAAAAACAGGGTGATGCTGGTTGTTCCAGTTGTCTTTGTCCTTTGCAAAATCGGTACGCAGTTCGGTACGTGCCAGTGCATCAAATTTTATAGAAGAACTGGCAGGAAAATCTTTTACAACAGCGCTTACGGTAAGCGTATGCCAGTCGCCCCCGGCCTTTGAACTAATGGTTTTACCCACTGCATTTGTGGTGCCAAAACTGTTCTTTGCAGCAGTTTCTGTCAGTACAATATCAGAAAGATCATGCAGGGGCGCTGCGCTATTTCCTGCAACAACGGGAAAGGTGAAGATGCTGAAAAAATCCTCATCCACCAGGTTCACCGGCAGTTCTATTTCTTTTTCATTTATCCTGGCATTGTTACCGCCATACAAAAAACGGGAGGCTTTTTCCACCGCGGGATTTTCAGTCTTATACACCGATGCCGCGGGAAAGCCAAAGGATGTACTGATATCTGTTTTTTCCTTTGAGGTGTAAAACTCGTTATACAGCTGGTAAATACGGTTCTTGTTGTTATGAAAACTGTCGAACCCAAACTGGCTGTACACCATCAGCAGCAGTACCAGCCCCACGGTAAAACCGGTGAGCATGCCAAAGATGTTGATGGCTGTATGAAATTTATTTTTGAACAAACTGCGCCAGGCAGTTTTGAAATTATTTTTAAACATGGCTGTACTTTATATGCTAGGCTAAAATATTTTCTGTAACCGTTTTTCCATCCAGCATACGGATGATGCGGTGACTGTACCGGGCATCGTGCTCACTGTGTGTTACCATTACAATGGTGGTGCCGGCCTCGTTCAGTTCAGTGAGCATCTCCATCACTTCATTGCCATTGCTCGAGTCCAGGTTACCGGTAGGTTCATCGGCCAGTATCAGTTTGGGTTTGTTTACCACGGCACGTGCCACGGCCACACGCTGCTGCTGGCCGCCGCTCAGCTGCTGTGGAAAATGGTTGCGGCGGTGCATGATCTGCACTTTCTGCAATACTTCTTCCACCCTCGCTTTACGGTCGGCTTTTTTTACACCCGCATATATCAGCGGCAGTTCCACGTTTACAAATACGGTAAGTTCATCAATGAGGTTAAAGCTCTGGAACACGAAGCCGATATTTTTTTGCGCATATCTGAGCGTTTGCGTTCAGTAAATTTTGCCACTTCCACACCGTTAAAAACAAAACTGCCTTTATCAGGATCATCCAGCAAACCCAGTATGTTCAGCAGGGTTGATTTGCCGCAACCCGAAGGGCCCATCACCGCAACAAACTCACCTTCCCTTACTTCCAGGTTCAGTTTGTCCAGCGCAACCGTTTCCACTTCTTCGGTACGGTATATTTTTTCCAGTTCGGTTATTTTTATCATTGTTGTTGTTTTTATTTTTTAAGAATCAGTTCCTGTATATCGCCATAATTTTCATAACTGCTGGTAATTACCCTGTCGCCCGGTTTGAGGCCGCTCATGATTTCATAATAGTCGGGGTTCTGCCGGCCCAGCTGTATATCAATTTTGTAAGCCTTATCGCCACTGGCATTTACTTTAAATATCCAGTTGCCGCCGGTTTGCTGGTAAAAACCGCCCTTGGGTAACAGCAGGGCTGTTGTTTCATCGCTCAGTGCCAAACGAATTTGCAGTGTTTGCCCGCGGCGTATGCCTTCGGGCACTTTATCATCAAACAGCATATCCACCTGGAAACGGCCATTGTTTACCTGGCTGTACACTTTATTAATACGCAGTGTGTAATCTTTACCTGCAACCGTTGCCACAGCGGTGAGCCCGGTAAATACACGGGATATATAATGTTCATCCACATCCACCCTTACTTTAAAACCGTCCAGCACATCCACCTGGCCCAGTCTTTCACCTTTGTTTTTACTCTGGCCTATCTCGGCATCCAGCGAGGTGAGCTGCCCGTCTACCGGGGCCCTTACCACGAGGTCGCCCACTTTTTTCCGCATTACGTTCAATGCTTCCTGTGAACCTTTGTAAGATTGCTGTGCCTGTGATACCTGTTGTGTGTTTGAAGCGGCGTCCTGCTGCAGTATCTGGCTGGTAAGCTTCATGCGTTCCTGCTGGTAGTTATAATTATTTTCAGACTGGCGCAGTTCCTGCAGGCCGATCGCTTTTTGTTCATATAATACCCTGTTGAGATCGTACACCCGTTTTGCTTCCTTTAAAGCGCTTTCAACATCTGTTTTCTGGTTCAGCTTGGTGGTGGTATTTTGCTGGGCGGCATTTTTTGCAATCTGCATTTGTGTAAGCAGGTTGTACACGCTGGTTTGCTGGTTCACCAGGCTCAGTTCAAGATCGGTATTGGAAAGGCGCAGCAAAGGCTGCCCTTTTTTTACCACGGCACCGTCTTCCACAAATTTTTCTTCCACGCGACCACCTTCCATGGCATCGAGGTAAATGGAGGTTTTGGGCATCACAAACCCGTTCAGGGGAATGTACTCCCTGAACGAGGCTTGTTTTACCTCACTGATGGTGATGCGTTCAGCATCCACATTCAGTTTTGTTTTTCCTGTATTGAAAACGATGGCTGCTACTATAAGTCCCCCGATGGCAACAATGCCCGTGATGGATAAGATGCGTTTGGCCGACCAGTATTTTTTTTCTATTTGCCTGTCCACTTGTAAAAATTTTTAATGTTGCTGCGCTTATGGCGAATAATGTTCAGCACAAAAGATAACAAAGCTGTGCCAGAAAAATTTACTGCTGGTAACCAGCGGTTTATTCATTTTGAGTTTATAAAACTGTCCGTTTCCGCACACCTTGTGTACGGTGCTGTTACAGTGATACATTTTTGATTTTTTTAGGTGGTGCAATTGAGTTTGAATGGGGTTTGTACAATTATCTTTACAACCCATTTTGTTATGCAGCTAAAATCATGTTCCATACTGGTGATTGATGACGATGCGGATGTACTTACCGCTGTGCGCCTGTTACTGCGCCCTGAAGTAAAGGAGATCGTTACCGAAAAAAATCCTGAAAATATACGGCACCTGCTGTTGCGGCAATCCTTTGATGTGATATTGCTCGACATGAATTTCAACAGTTCCATCAATACCGGCAATGAAGGGTTTTACTGGTTGCGCAGGATCAAACAGGAATTCCGTTCGCAGGCTGCGGTGATCATGATCACGGCCTATGGTGATATTGACCTTGCAGTGCGTTCATTAAAGGAAGGCGCTTTTGATTTTGTGGTAAAGCCATGGCTGAATGAAAAACTGCTGCAAACCATTGGGGATGCCATGGAGCAAAATGGCAACAGTGTGAATGATAAAAAACAGGACGATTTTTTTGAAAGGGAATTCATTGGCGAATCGCCGCTGATGCAGGATATATTTTATAAAATAAAAAAAATTGCCCCCACCGATGCCAATGTGCTCATTCTTGGTGAGAATGGCACCGGTAAGGAGCTGGTGGCAAAAGCCATCCGGCATTTCTCGGCAAGAACAGAAAAACCATTCGTAAAAGTGGATGTGGGGGCACTCACCGAATCATTATTTGAGAGCGAATTATTTGGCCATAAAAAAGGTGCATTTACCGATGCCCGGGAAGACCGCACCGGGCGTTTTGAAGAAGCATCGGGCGGCACCCTTTTCCTGGATGAAATTGGCAATATCAGTTTGCAGCAACAGGCAAAACTGCTGAGCGTGCTGCAAAACAGGCAGGTGATAAAAGTGGGCAGCAACCAGCCTGTACCGGTAGACATACGGCTGGTATGTGCCACCAATGCCACCCTGCAGCAACTGGCCGATGAAAAAAAATTCCGCAAAGACCTTATCTACCGCATCAATACTGTGGAGATCACACTGCCGCCGCTGCGCAGCCGCGGTAATGATATTGCCATACTGGCCAGGCATTTTATAAAATTTTATGCCAACAAATACTTCAAGCCACAGCTGGAAGCCGCCGGTGATCTTTTTGGCAAACTGCAGCAACACCCTTTTCCGGGTAATGTGCGGGACCTGCAGTATGTAATTGAAAGGGCTGTTATCATGAGCGACGGCCAGCTATTGAGGGCGGCAGATATTTTATTCTCTCCCATTGAAACGGCCACGGTAACCAATGAAACCCCCGTGAGCAATTTAAGTACCATAGAAAAGAACACCATACTCCGTGTAATAGAAAAAAACAGTGGTAATATTTCAAGGGCGGCAAAGGAGCTGGGCATTACCCGTACGGCGTTATACCGCAGACTGAGCAAATACGATATTTAAACAAACAACATGCGCATCACACCACAGTGGAAGATCATTATGCGGGTAGTACTGCTGTTGCTGGCAGCCTTTGGCAGCAGCATACTTGCAGTAAAGGAAATGTATCTTTTTGCGCTGCTGCCAGCGGCACTGGCATTTGTAATGGCGCTGCTGCTTGTAAAACAGCAAACCAAAACACAGGAAGAACTGCAGCAGTTTGTGGAGTCGGTGCAATACCGCGACTTTTCCCGCCATTTTAATGTTAGCCATGCGCCCGCCGAAGTGCAGCCGCTGCGCCAGGGTTTTAACGAAATCAATTCTGCCTTTAAACTCATCAGCAACGAAAAAGAAACACAGTACCAGTACCTGCAAAAAATACTGGAGCTGGTGGATACGGGCATCATTTCCTACAACACCCAAAGCGGTGAAGTGGCATGGCTGAATGATGCACTGAAAAAAATACTCCAGATACCTTATTTCAAAAACATCAGCAATATAGAAAAAAGGGATCCCGCATTATACGCCGAAATAACATCGCTGCAGCCGGGAGAAAATAAAGTAATCACCGTTAAGCAGGAAAAGAGTGATGTAAAACTACTGCTCTCCTCCAGCACTTTTCAAACAGGCAGCAAACAGTTCCGGCTCATTGTTTTTCAAAATGTGAACGAGGCCATGGATGCGAATGAAGCAAAATCCTGGCAAAAACTGCTGAGCGTGATGACGCATGAGATCATGAATTCGGTAGCGCCGATATCTTCACTGGCCAGTACTTTAAAAACGAGGCTGCAGTCGCCCGAACTTACCGCCAGCGAAGCGGTGAAAGAAGATATTCAAACCGGCATCGACACCATTGAACGCCGCAGCGAGGGACTGCTGAAATTTGCACAGGCCTACCGTACATTGAACAAGATCACATCACTGCATCTTACAAAGATCCCCATCAGCGATTTGTTTGGTCATATTTACCAGCTGATGCAGCCAACACTGGAACAGAAAAAAATTGAACTGGATATAATTTTAAAAGAACCACACCTGCAAATTGAGGCCGACCAGAACCTGGTGGAACAGGTGCTGATCAACCTGGTGATAAATGCCATTGATGCGGTAAAAGATGTTCCTGCTCCCCGCATCACACTCACTGCGGCCAGCCTGCCCGGTAAAAAGGCAGAACTGAAAATAAGTGATAACGGGCATGGTATGACACACGAAGTACTCGACAATATTTTTGTACCCTTCTTCACCACCAAAAAAAATGGCAGTGGTATCGGCCTCAGTCTTTGCAAACAAATTATCATGCTGCACCGGGCATCTATTAATGTACAGTCGGTGGAAGGCAAGGGAACCGTTTTTTCACTGGTGTTTTAAGCAGGGCTGAGCATAATGGGAATGAGCAGGCAGCCATAACACAACAAAAGAATTTTCCTGCAAAAAACATCCGCAACAAGTGCACTGGCGAATACATTTTGCTAAGGGCTTTGCATAACTGATAATGAAGCTGCTTATTTTCTTTTGAACAGCTGCCCGCCCTGCATATCGATGAACATGCTTTCAATTTTTTCGCCGGCACGCCTGAACTCCACCGTCATTTCAGGGCCTTTTAAGAAGAAATGATCTTTGCTTTCTGCCACCAGTTCCACTTTATCGCCTCCCGGTGCAATGGCCATCAATGCTGTTCCTTCCAGCTGCACTGTAATTTGTGTATTTGCATTGAGTGCATACACACCGGTGTATTCCTGCAATAATTCCAAAGATAATTTCACCGCTTTCTTTTGAACCGGCAAATCATAAGGTTCGTTGTATGCAACGGCAGTAAGGTTTTCTTCCAGCTTCCTGCCATCTGTATCCTGGTAATTGCTGAGGAAGGTGATGAGGATGCGGTCTTCAGGAAACCATGCAAAATCTGCAATAAAACCGGGGATGGAACCGGTATGTCCTGTTTTTGCATGCCCCCGCTGGTTGCCCAGCATCCAGCCAAACCCATAGCCGGGCTTTACCGCGGTGAACAAGCGGTTCCACGATTGCTTTGATAATAATTTTGTTGAACCAATATGCTGCGACCAGCGGAACAGGTCTTCGGTTGTGGTATATAATGCCCCTGCTCCAGAAGCAGCGGCAACAGTACTGTCGGTTCCTGTAAGTACCCATTCACCGGTGGCAGGATCTGTTACATAACCGGAAGCTTTGCCGGCAGCAATCCTGTTACTGTAATCAATACCCGAATGCAGCATACCGGTCTTTTGCAGCACGCTGTTTTGCAGGAGTGCGGCGAAAGGTATGCCGGTGCATTTTTGCGCAATAAAACTGAGCAGGATATAATTGAAATTATTGTATTCAAAACGTTCGCCCGCAGCAAAGGATGCGGCGGCAGGCACATAAGAAGCAATCATTTGTTCCAGTGTGGCCGCACCCGGTTTTGTGCTGCCGTTTAACCCGGAAGTATGACTAAGCAAATGCTGCACTGTTACCTTACCGGAAGGATCGGCATTGTTTACATACTTTGATACAGGATCTGCAAGCGAAAGTTTTTTTTCTTCTGCCAGTTGCATTACAAGCACCGCCGTAAACATTTTTGTCAGCGATCCCGCCCTGAACTGCGTTTGGCTGCTGTTAGACCGGTTCTCTTCCAGGCTGGCTTTACCGTACGATTTACTGAATACAATTTTGTTCTTTACGGCTACCAGCACATTACCGCTGAATTTTTGCTGTGTGCTGTATGCCTGCATCAGGGCATCTGCTTTTTGCTGCAGTGACTGTGCCGCCACCACAAATGGCAGCAGCACAGCACCCAGCAGGGTTGTTTTTTTCATGGCTATACTTTTAATTTATACTTTGCAGTTTTCAATAATCCGGTCCAGCATTTCCTGTAGCTGCACAATGGCGGCCCTATCCAGGCCTTTTAATGCTGTTTTACGGTTTTGATCAATCACGGGCTGCATATCCTGCAATGTTTTCAGTCCTTTTTTTGTAATACACAGCAGAAAGCGCCTGCGGTCGCCGGGATGCATGTCCCTTACCAGGTAATCTTTCTGCACCAGCAGTTCCACTATCCTTGTAAAAGAAGCGTGATCTTTAAACGCCGCGCCGGCAATATCGTGCTGGCTGCGCCCGGGGTTTTCGTGCAGGGCTTTTAATACCAGCCACTGGTCAACCGTAATATGCAGCCCCTTTGCCGCCAGCTGTTCATGCGCATACTGCCGGTACACCCGTATCGCCTTATCGAGTTTATAAAAAACATTCCCGGGGCTCTTTTCCCCGAACAAGGTTACCGGTGCTTCTTTCATACTGCTGCGTTATTTTATTGATGTAAAAATAGTTGATATATCAATAAAATAAAAGCGCCAGCGTATATTTTTACATGACCGGCAAATACAGAACAGGAATGGCCCGTTTTCCCTCAGGCAAATTCCGGTATACATGCAACAACCCCGGGATTATGTTGCCCGGGGTTGTATCAGCAAAACAGCCTTATGCCGCTGCAGGTTAGTTACTGAGTCCGCTGGTTTGCACCCGCTTATTTTCTTCCACTGCGCCCGCAGGCAACTGCCGGGGTGTTTTTGCAGGCGCCTTTCCAAAGCGCCAGCTAAAGGAAAGTTTTGCCTGCCTGCTTTCCTGCTTTCCGGCAGCCAGCACTTTCTGTCCGGCAAAATCACTGGTGGCACTCCATTTCAGTGTATTGAAAATATCACTCACCGATGCCTTGATGGTGGCCTTGCCCTGTAACAGTTTTCTTTGCAGGCCTGCGTCGGCGCTCCATATATAAGCCGCTTTCATGCTGCCCTGCCAGATGGAAGGACTGCTGTAAAAACCACTCAGTTCTGCACTCCAGTCTTTACCAAAACGGAAACTGTTTTGTACAAAAATATTTGCAGACCACGTATCCAGCGCTATATCCCTGCCGGCACCGTAAGATGCCTTGTATTTGGAATAGTAACCGGCAGCGCTGGCAAAAAGACTGTATGCCTTATACTGCAATCCGTAAGTCATGTTCAGGCTGGCCATATCCTGTGTGGCCAGGTTGCGGTTTGATAAAAAACCTTTCATCCCGCCGGCAGTATCCACCACCTGTCCAAACACATCCTTTACATGACTGTAGCTCAGCGTGCTGTTCAAACGTGATTTATACGTATGCGTTAGGCTGATGGTATTGCTGTACTGCGGACGTATATCCGTACTGCCCCTGTGAAATGAATATTCATTGATGCGGTATTCAAAAGGGTTCATGTCTTTATATACCGGCCTGTCTATCCTGCGGCTGTAAGCCAGCATAAACTGGTGTATGGGGCCGGGTGTAAAGGTTAAAGATATACTGGGAAAGAAATCGATATAATTCTTGCTGAATGACCGGTTCTCCTGTTTCCATACGGCGGCAGCCTGTTCCCAGTTTTTCAAATCACCTTTAACCACTGTTTGTTCGGCCCTGATGCCTCCTTGAATGGACAAGCCCTTGAATTCGCGGGAATACTTTGCGTAGGCGGCATTCACATTTTCGGTGTAGCGGAAATAATTGCTGGCTGCTGTATCAAGCACTGCCGTACCCGCCGCTTCATTGTACTGGTTAAAAGTATTGCCGGTTTTAACATAACCAAACTTGCCGCCAAAGCCTGCACGTCCTTTTCCTATATTCAGCTCGTAGTCTGCTTTTACAGAATAAATATCAATACGTGATGGGCTTTCGATCTGGTAATTTTTTGTACCCGTTACTGTTTTACCATCGGCGGCCAAAAAAGTATTGGGCTGCCATTGATCCTGGCTGAGAGAATAATAACCATAATCCCCGTTCAGCACCAGGCTTTTTCCCCCGGTTCCTTTATACATGTAATTGATATTTGTATTGACGTTATTGTTTTGCATCCTGTTGATATTGGCTGCATCCAGCACACGGCCTGTTGTGCCGCTGGCCTCTTGTTTTATATTGGTAAGATTGTAATTTTCCAGCGTGGGTGTGGCAAAGCTGCCATTCACTGTAATACCCATTGAATTTTTTTCGTTCATCGTATAATCCGCCCCGGCTTTAAAGCTATGGCTGCTGTTTTTATAGAGCAGTCTGTTCTTCTGATCAAAAGCGGTGTCCTTAACAATGCGGTAGATGTCAAAGTTCATACCCGTATTACCATGCACGCCATTGTATGCACCGTATACATTGAATTTTTTGTTACGGTAGTTCAGCGCAATACCTTCTTCTGCCCGTGTGTTGCGGCTGAAGCTTGCACCCGCATTCACACTGCCGTTAAAACCCATGGTTTTATTTTTCTTTAAACGGATATTGATGATACCTCCAGTGCCTGCAGCTTCGTATTGTGATGAAGGATTGCTGATGATTTCGATGGTTTCAATTTGTGATGAAGACAATGATTTTAAATAATTGGCCAGGTCCTGCGGCTGCAACGGAGACGGTCTTCCGTCAATATATACCTGCACCCCTTCTTTACCATTTAAACCCAGGCGATCATCTTTATCAACAGTAACACCTGGCGACTTGCGTAATAACTCCAGCGCATCGGTTCCGGTTGCATTGATGGTGCCTTCAACGTTCAGCACCATTTTACCGGGCTTGTTTTCAATCACAGGTTTACGGGATGATACCACCACTGCTTTGAGCCCGGTGGCCGATTTGCGCAATACCGCCCCGGGCATTTGAACAGCCTGTCCGCTGTAATAAAATTTTTGTGTAACTGCAGTTTCAAAGCCCACATAACTGATGCTGATAAAAAAACTGTCGGCACCAGTGATCGCAAAAGCGTATTTGCCGTTTTGCGTAACAGCCAGTTTTACCAGGGTACTGTCTTTAACACGCAGCAACGACACGGTGGCGCCGTTCATGTCTTTTTGTGCGTCGTCTTTTACAATGCCCGACACCTGCTGGGCATGTATGGCTGTTGCCGATAACAGCAGCAGCAAAGGGAGAAATAAAATTTTTTTCATGATTTTTTGTTTTTAATGTTGAATGTTGTGTTTGTTTTTGGCAAAAGGGTGCCTGTGGCCATTAATGGCCTGTACTAGAACCCTTGTTTTTTACCGATCAGGAAGCGGACGCCAGTACCAGGCTGCCCGTGCATTTGTTACCGGCACTGCCGCAGCAGCAACCGGCGGTTTTGTTTTTCATATAAGGGCTGCTGCAGTTCCAGCAGGATGGGGCCGGCATATCAGAAAGCTGAAAGCCCATCTCTGCTATCATCATTTGTTCAGCAGCATTAACAGCTACCGGTTTAAAACCGGGTTGCAGAGTATCGTTCAGGTAAAGATCCCCTGTATAGCGAAAGCCCGCTTTTACTATTCCCCTGAGTGAAGCCTTGTTCTCCGGCGCATGAATGATCCAGAAACGTTCTGCCCGCTGCTGTTCATAAAGAATGATGTGTTGCAGCAACGCCGGGTAAATCCCCAGCCCCCTGTAATCAGGCATGGTGCGGAAGTTCCATAAATACCGGTTACTTACGGGCAGTACCAGTTCATGATTCAGTTCTCCAATGGATGCCTTCCCTCTTGCCATCCAGCCAAAAGCTGCGGGCTGGCCCTGCATGAATGCGATAAAGGCAACATGATCATTGGCCAGCCGGTTACTGATATTGGCAACCGTTGCATGGCAAAGGTGTGATAACAATAACAGGTCAGTACTTTCTTCAATATGCAGCCCCTGAGGTTTTAGCAGCAGCGGCAGTTGATCAAAACCGGAAAATGTATACAGCGACATGGGAAAATAATTTTATAAATTGTTGAAGGGTTTTAAAAACAGGGAGAAACCTGTGGTTTCCCCCTGTTTGTTTTTAAGCGCAGCAGGTACAGCCGCAGGTGCAATTGCTGCCAGGGCAGTTATCACCGCAGTTACAAATTGTTGCTGAAGCGCCGGTTGTTTTTTCTGAAGCAATTTTGCAATTGCATGTTTTTGTTGTTTCCATTTTTTTGTGTTTTTATTTTTTTAATTTTTTTTGACAGGGCAAAGCTACTCCGGGGCCGGGGCGTCATCATTACACGGTGGAGTGACAGTTTTATATAATTCCCTTTTTCAGGCTGCTGTGTTAAAAAAGGCAGTCACTGTTTAATAAACCCGTGTTTGCAGTATTTTACACAGCGACTTCAACAATACTTGTATCAAGCCGGCATTTATGATACTTTTACATTACAACACTTTGCCGCATGCAGCAGCCAAAAGCATATATGTATCTCAGCCCCACCCGTATGCTGATGGTATCGCCTCACCTGGTAGCTGGTGTGCATCAGCATGCGGTGATCCAGTTTACCTGTTCGCTGGATGGAAAACCATTTTTTGTATGGACAGAAAATAATGGCTGGCAACAAACTGAAGCTGTACTTATCAACTCCGGAATTGCACACAGCCTCAAAGATTTTAATGGCTGGCAGGCCACTACCTGCATCATTCCCGATGCAAGACTGGGACGCCGTGTACAGGAAAATATTTTAGATGGCGGCGCTGTAAAATATTTTACAGCAAAAGATATTGTACCCATTGTGGAGCTGCTGCAGGTAACACGTGAGCAACCCATCAGCAGCAGTGTGCATTTTCATACACTCACTTCCGCAGTGTACCAGCACCTGCTGAACGAGCCCGGTTTTATGCCGCCAATAGATGAACGCATCACAAAAGCCATCCGCTATATCAGGCAAAATATTCACAGTAATATTGCCGCTTCGGCACTGGCTGCCGAAGTGCATCTTTCTGAAAACAGGTTCCTGCATTTATTCCGTGAGCAGGCAGGTGCCCCCTTGCGCCAGTATGTATTATGGCAGCGGCTTGCTGCCGCAACCGAAGCTTTTATAGAAGGTAAGTCGGCAAAGGAGGCCGCATACGAAGCAGGCTTTTCAGACCCCGCCCATTTTACACGTACCTTTTTACAAATGTTTGGCGCACTCCCCTCTTCCTATGCAGTGCTGAGACCACTTTATCATTTTGCTTTCTTCCACGAAGACTGATACCGGCGTCCTGCCGGTAAAAACAGCCAGTTTATTCAAGTGTGCAGCTGCTTTGTTCAATCCTCCCCGTAAATCCGGTTGTTATTTTGCGCCAGTAAAAAAGTATATCACATGAAACAGGAACTTATTTGCACAGAAAAAAAGAAAAATTCCATTCCACAGCAGGCTGTAAATACGGCCCGGAAATTATTTAATATGCCGGCTGAATGGCAGGTGCTGACGGCATTGCTGGTGCTGATGGCCTGGCGGCTGGTTAGCATCATCGGTTTTGTATTAAAACAGTTTTAACCGCAGACAAAAAGTATTCATCACAATTAAATAAAAAACATTGGAAGCAGTTTACACCCTTCATGTAAAAAATATGGTTTGCCAGCGCTGCATACTTATTGTGAAAAACATACTTGCCGCACTGCAGGTAAACACGGTAACGGTAAGCATGGGTAAAATAATTGTGCCACGGGAGCTGGAAAGAGAACGCCGGCAGCAACTGGCCGACAGCCTGCGCAGCGTGGGCCTTGAAATCATTGAAAGCAGGGTGAACCAGCTGATTGAGGATGTAAAACAAAGTTTAAGGGATTATATGGCGCTGGGCACCGATGCACAGCAATACAAACTGTCGGGTTTTGTATCATCAAAACTGGCGTATGATTTTGGTTATCTCAGCGATCTTTTCTCGAAAGTGGAGGGCATTACCGTGGAAAGATATTATATGCTGCAGCGCCTAGAAAAAGTAAAGGAACTGCTGGCATACGACCAGCTGTCACTGAGTGAAATTTCATACGAAACAGGCTACAGCAGTGTGCATCACCTGTCGGCACAGTTTAAAAAACTCACCGGGCTCACACCATCCCAATACAGGCAGCTGGCCGAAAAAGAACGCAGGCCGCTTGATATGGTGGGAGCATAACCCGCCCGCTTAAAAAACAATATCAAAGAAGTTATTATGAGCATCGTAACAAACCAATATGAAAAACCATGCCCCCCTCCCCGGGACAAAAATGAAAAACAGCATATCATTGCCACAGTTAAATCAATACTGAAAGAGTTATATAACGGCGATTTTATTTTTCATAAAAACTTTTGTTTGCAGAAATATATCGGGCTGCAACTGGGTGTTTCCTGCATCCATGCCGATACCTGTTTTGCAGAGAGTGAGGGAAAAACCATTGCACAATACGCCGTTGATATAAGGGTGAATAAAGTAAAGGAATTGCTGGTGTACACAAGCATTCCGGCAGCAACCATTGCCACTAAAATGAATTATTGCAATGTTGCAGCATTATCTGCCGAACTGCTGCAGCAAACAGGTTTACCCGTGGAGTTTTTTATTAACATGAAAAAACAAAAAGAACAACTGGCCCTGCACCAGCTGCTGGAAGCAAAAAATTAAAATGTATGATGGAAGCGATATAGCGGATTTAATTTTATTATCAGGTCAGCCGGTATTTCTCCATCGCATGGAGGCACATAAACGGGATAAAGAATTTTATAAATAATAGCGGATGAATTAACTTGTGATGAAAGGGGCTGCAGACTCCTTTTACCAACATTCATTCAAAAAAAAGGATTTTGAAAACCGCCCGGGTCATTGCTGCTGTACTTATATTCGTTACAGTTTTTTATCAGTGCATTAACAAGAAAACCCTGGTTCAGGGGGCTGTTTACACAGGCTCTGAAAAATGCCACGCCTGCCATAAAAAAGAGTTTGATCTCTTTAAAACATCCGATCATTTTCATGCCATGGATACCGTATCGGCTGCAACGGTGAAAGGAGATTTTAACAACAGCAGTTTTATTTATTCAGGCGACACCGCTTTTTTTTATACCCGGAACAACCAGTATTTCGTAAAAACAACCGATTCAACCGGTGTGAAAAAAGAATTTGCCATCAGCTACACATTCGGCTGGCGGCCTTTGCAGCAATATCTCGTACAATTCAATGATGGCCGTTTGCAGGTGCTTCCCTTTTGCTGGGATACCCGGGAAAAAGAAAAAGGCGGGCAGCGCTGGTTTCACCTGTACAATAAGGAAAAGATCTCGCACACAGATGAATTATTCTGGATGGGCATCAACCAAAACTGGAATTACATGTGTGCCGACTGCCACACCACCGGATTTCAAAAAAACTTCCAGCTTGCTGCAAACAGTTTTCAAAGCACCTGGAAAGAAAGCCGGGTGTCCTGCGAAAGCTGTCATGGCCCCGCTTCGGCACATATGGAATGGGCCGTAACAAAAGATATGTCGGTGCCGATGAAAGGATTTGGCGTCAGCCTTGCCGCCAAACAGCAAAACTGGAAAATGGACCCGGTAAAACAAACCATGTTGCCGGCATCCATTATTGCAAATGATACTTTAATTGAAACCTGTGCCCGTTGCCATGCAAGGGCAGCAAGGTTTACAGATGAATATGTGCATGGACAATCTTTTTTGCAATCGCATGTTCCTTCCACGGCCAATGCCACCAATTATTATACCGACGGGCAGATAAAAGATGAAGATTATGAGTATGCTTCGTTTTTGCAAAGTAAAATGTATGCCAAAGGTGTAACCTGCATCAATTGCCATGAACCGCACAGCATGCAGATAAAAGCCCCCGGCAACAGCCTGTGCACCTCCTGCCATTCACCAGTGAAGTATGATGGCCCGCAGCACAGTTTTCATAAAGCAACAGGCACAGGCAATACCTGCGTGAGCTGCCACATGCCTACCACCAATTACATGGTGGTGGATGCAAGGCTGGATCACAGCATACGCATCCCCCGGCCCGACCAGTCGCTCACCATGGGAACACCCAATGCCTGCAATAAATGCCACACCGGTAAAACCGTTCAATGGGCTGCCCAAAATTTTACAAAATGGTTTGGTGCAAAACTTCCGGCCGAAAAAAATTATGGTGAGCTGGTGTATAATATTTCCCGCTATATGCAGGAAAGCGAGCCTTCGCTGTACAGCTTGCTCAGCAATAAACAATATCCCGCCATCATGCGTGCCACTGCAATGGAACAATATGGTTACTATGCATCAGAAAGAGTGAAGACGGTTGTGGCCGGCGAATTAAAAAGCACAGATGCAAACCTGCGTTTGAATGCGGTAAAGGCCGCCAGTAATTACCCGCAGGAATTTGTACAGCAATATGTGCAACCCCTTTTGTATGATGCGGTGCGTGCGGTGAGGCTGGAAGCCATGACTGCAACAGCGCCTTATTTCGCAACAGTTGATGAAACAGCCGCTGCACAGTTTTCAAAAGTGATGAATGAATACATGCAGGTGCAGGAACAGATGAGCCATCGCCCCGAAGGTTTTTATAACAGGGCCATTATTAAAAAATTTACCGGCAACAACGCAGAGGCAGAGCAGTTATACTTAACCTGCATACAACGTTTTCCTGATTTTGTGCAGTCCTACAGCAACCTGGTAGATTTGTACAGGGAGCAAAACAGGGATGATGAAGCCAAAAAAATTATTGATAAAGGATTGCTGCGGCAACCCAACAGCCCCTTCCTGCATTATTCGCTGGGTCTGTGGTATATCAGGAAGAAAGACCAGGCCAATGGTATTGCTGAATTAAAAAAAGCAGCTGACAAAGGAGCATCCAATTCGCAGATGGTATATGGTTATGCCATTGGTTTATTCTCCACCGGTAAACAACCACAGGCCTTGCAGTTGCTGGAACAGTTTACAGTTAAATATGGCAACCAGTCGTTGATTCTGGATGGTTTGATTGCCATATGCCAGGATATGAAACTTGCCGCCAGGGCAACAAAATATGCTGCCTTGCGGAAGAATATTTATGGGTATTGATCTGCAAGTTTTGCCGGTTGTGCGGGAATCGCACGATAAACAAAAAAGCCCTGAATTTTACTTCAAGGCTTTTTGCGGACTGGACGGGACTCGAACCCGTCCCCAACGCAGTTGGGGATGACAGTACGGCATTCTAACCAACTGAACCTGCATCCAATTCATTTATATCACTATCTATTAATTGCCGCACCTGGGCATGGCTGTATTTTTTTAGTGCTTTTTCCCTGGTAAGCGCCTCCCGTTTTGTTTTGTAAGATTGCATGAATACAAGCTTCCAAGGCTTTTTATAAGAAGTATATTTTGATTCACCGTTATTATGCTGCTCCAGCCGGGTAAAAGGGTTTTCACTATACCCTTTGTAATAGCTGGCATCATGCAAACTTTGAATAATGTAAACGTGGTAGGGCATAAACAAAAAAGCCCTGAATTTTACTTCAAGGCTTTTTGCGGACTGGACGGGACACCATCCATATCCATTAACTTATTTAAAATCAATTTATTAAAAGAAACCAAAATTAGAACTCATTAAAACACTCAATGAACAAAATTACTTAAGCTTTTCTTAGTAGTGCTTTGATGAGCTAATTTACTTCATTTTATTGAAACCTTGAGGAGAGAATTGTAATCTTACGAAACAAAAGCTTTTGAACTTTATTAAAGAATAACAACTACAATTCATAAGGGCCATGATTATTTTCCATTAGCTTTTAAGTATTAGTTCATTCATTTGGTGACATATACTCCTATGAAATTACATTTAGCAAAATAAATTCTTACCATTTAAATATTCTCATCGGGTTAGAATGTAGTTTTTCGGGTGTGATTTTGAAAGACCGATTTACCGCAGTTTGGAACAATTCAATTTTATCTGCTGGCATTGTTTTCTGTAATATCGAAGAAAAACTACTTATTATGAAACAGCCTCCCCAACAGTTGTTACTCACAACTGAATTCATAAAATTTGTTGTTGCATCCTCTTTCGGCAGAAGAAGAATGCCTTCTAAAAAAAAATTGCAACGGAACTATTACTCAGTATGAGTGTGTATTAACTCTCTTAACAAAATTTGAAGACACACTTGAAAAGCCCATCCATATAGTTGTAGTAGCTTCAACAGCCCGGCCAAGATTAAAATAATCAATTATCGGCAAGCCAACCCAGGGTGTGAGACTAAGAAAAGTAACAGCCATTTCTTCTTTCGCCGATTTTGAATTGGAATTAATTTTATACTTTGACTTTACGGCAAATACCAATGTACCAATAACCCACACAGCATACAATACCGGGAGTATAAGCAAATTTTTTGCTGTTTCAAGTTTGCCAGAGGTAACAAATATTATCACAAAAATAAATAAGGAAACACAAGAAAAATGAAAACACCCCTGTATGCATGAAACCTCATTTTCTCCAAATAAAAAGCAGGATAAACGTAATATGGAAAATAGCAAGGAGTCATAAAACCGGTGAAGTATGCGATAGATTCCTGCAAATAAAATGACCCTGGAAGGCTATTATCAGGAAGCAAACCACCCGTAATGTTATATAGCAATAATACAGCAATAAGAATAATATTTAGCCATGTATTTCTGTCATCGGGCCTGGCAAGGCGGTAAATAACAAGGTATAAAAGGATAACTATTTCTATGCAAATAAATAGAAATGTAATAACATGCATTTGTGTGCCGGGCAATAACATAACTCTATCTTTCCCATTTCATACAAAAAAGCCGGTAACCAAAATTAAGTTCCTTGTAAATTCTAAAACCATATCTCTCATACCAGGGAATATTTTTAAGAGTAGATGTCTCTAGACAAATGGCTCTGTTTTCCAATGAACCTTTTTGAATAATTTCTCCTAGTAAATGGCTACCCACGCCCTGTCCCTGCTGTGATGATTCAACACCTATAAACCATAAATAGTAAATATTTTTCCCTGGATGTACGTTGCTGATAGCCGATTCACGGCTAATTGCTCTTTTTATATTTGAAAAACCTGCAACACAAACGACAAGTTTTAGGTCGAGTAAAAGTGATCTTAATGTCGTTTTTTTTCTATCTGGTCTAAGAATCAGAGCTCAACCTTTTCTGTCATCTGATATAAAAACATCACCGTATAAATAACATATATCAAAAGAATATTTCATCAAGCTTTTTATTCGCTTCACTTTTTTTTTATCCTGTTTGACTATGTAATTGACACTTTTATTATCAATAAAAGATTGTGTCAGAATATCTGTCACCAATTCCCTACCATTTAAAACTGCCTTTACCATGGCACAAATGGTTGTATATAAATATTTTATACTCAAATTTTATACCGCTTTTTCTTCACAGAATAGTCGTTTTTCTTGTTGAAACCGTTTGAAACTTTTCGTTATATGGCACCGATTTATTTGAATTTCATTGGTTTTTAGTATCTGCTTCCGAGGCTAAGGAAATAAATTCAGAATTCGTTCAGAATTGTAATTTTATTTTATGAAAACCTATTTTGATGAAATTATTAGTTGTGGAAGATGAAAAGGAACTAAGTAAGAGCATAGCAACCTACCTGAAGCAGGAAAACTATTTGTGCGAAATAGCACCGGATTTTAAAACAGCAATAGACAAAACGGAGTCATTCGATTACGATTGTATTTTGCTTGATATCAGTTTGCCCGATGGTAACGGTTTAAATGTTTTAAAAGAACTAAAGGCAAATAATAGGACCGATGGTGTTATTATCATTTCTGCTAAAAATTCTATTGATGACAGAATTGCCGGGTTAAACCTTGGAGCCGACGACTATTTGGCTAAACCATTTCATTTGTCTGAATTAAGCGCAAGGATTTCTGCCGTGATACGCAGACGCCGTTTTCATGGTAATAAGATTATAGTTTTAAATGAAATAACAATTGATACTGTCGCCAAAATGGTCGCAATACATCATGTAGGTCTTGATTTAACCCGCAAGGAATATGACTTATTCCTGTACCTTGTTTCAAATAAAAACAGGGTCATTTCCAAAAATGCCATTGCTGAAAGTATATC
>JABLTH010066172.1_pt1 | contig 73181 bp, 59 predicted proteins | sample 7875711 | NCBI WGS metagenome assembly JABLTH01 (sample SAMN14941262, study PRJNA633318) | bioreactor metagenome | isolation source: bioreactor | place: China | collected 2019-03-05 | reverse complement strand
CAACGGCACGCGCTGGCTGGATGGGCCGCTGACGCTGGCGGCGCGTTACGGCGCCATCTGCTACCTGGATGAAATCGTCGAGGCGCGCCAGGACACCACCGTGGTGATCCACCCGCTCACCGACCACCGCCGCACGCTGCCGCTGGATAAAAAAGGCGAACTGGTGGCGGCGCACCCAGATTTCCAACTGGTGATTTCCTACAACCCCGGTTACCAGAGCCTGATGAAGGATTTGAAGCAGTCCACCAAGCAACGTTTCACCGCTTTCGATTTCGACTACCCGTCGGCGGAACTGGAAACCGACATCCTGTCCAGGGAAACCGGGCTGGATGCGGATACCGCCGGCAAGCTGGTCAAGATCGGCCATGCCGCGCGCAACCTCAAGGGTCACGGCCTGGATGAAGGTATCTCTACGCGCCTGCTGGTCTACGCCGCCACGCTGATCAAGGGCGGCATCGCCCCGACGGAGGCTTGCCGCATGGCGCTGGTGCGGCCCATTACCGACGACGCGGATATCCGCGACACGCTGGATCACGCGGTAGACGCGGTATTTGCCTGAAAACCAATGAACCGCGGATGAACGCCGATGAACGCAGATAAAACCAAGGGGCATGTCGGGTTGCCACGGCAATTGGCCTGTTGCGGTCTGGTTCTGCCATGAAACACCTCATTGGCTGTTAACTGAATGCTTACTTACCAAGGCCAATACCCTGACCACTGGAAGCAGTTGGACAACCGCTTCCCGCAAGTCATGGATGTGTTCGACGAGTGCATGGGTGATGCACTCAATACCCTGTCCGGCGAGGGGGTGGATGCTTACCTTGAAAGCGCCGGCTTCCTGGGCCGGATGGGGCGAGGTCCCGAGCCGATCCTGATATTTCTCGAAGCTTGGCCGGAAATCGCCAAATTGCTGGGTGAATCATCGCTGCCGGCCATCATGGAGTGCATCCGCAAGATGTTCAAATCGCCTAACGGCAAGGCGATTCTGCCGTTCCTGCAAGCGCTGCCCGCAGTGGCGCGGCGGCTGAAAACGCAGGAGCAGATGCAGGCTTACCTCGACCTGGTGCTGGATTTCATGCACCGTACCACCGGCTCGATTCACGGCCACCACACCACGTTCCCCAGCCCGGGGCTGCCGGAATTCCTTGGCAAGGCGCCGTACCTGGCCAGCCAGTTGTCGATTGCCGGCCTCAAAGGCTGGGTGGAATATGGCATCCGTAACTACAAGGACCACCCCGAGCGCCAGCGCGACTATTTCAGCCTGCAATCGGCCGACAGCAAGGCCATGCTGCAACGCGAACGGCATGGCACCTTGCTGGCCGACCACGAGCGCAAGCTCGACCTCTACCTGCGCGGGCTGTGGCAGGACAGCGATTACCTAGTGCCGTATTCCACCGGTTTCGACGAACTGCGCAAGCCCATGCCGTATTACGACCAGCTCGGCATCCGCCTGCCGGACGTGTATAACGACGCGCGCGGCGTCAGCGGCATTGATCGCTACCGCGCCGTGCTGGCGCACATTGCCGCGCACCGGCGCTGGACCACGCCGATCTTTGCCGACAACTACAGCCCGTTCCAGCGCATGGCGGTGGAGTTTTTCGAGGACAGCCGCGTGGAATATCTGGCCATGCGCGAGTATCCGGGCTTGCGCCGTATCTTCCTGGCGCTGCATCCCAACCCGGCGGAAGATGCCTGCGACCCGGAACAGGTGTCGGCGGTGCGCCATCGCCTGGCCATGTTGTCGCGCGCCTTGCTGGACGAGCATCACGGCTACCAGAACCCGTACATTATTGAGTTCGCGCAGCGTTTCCACGCCATCATGGCCACCGGTACATCCAGCACGCAGGAAATCGCCGACCTGGCCGCGCTGTTCGTGGCAAAAACCCGCCGCCAGAGCGATCAACTGCCCAAGGTGCATTTCCTCGATACGGAAATCGACTATCGCGACGACAACCGCCACATGTGGCGTTACTTTGAGAACAGCGACGACGAGGAGCAGTTCGAGGAGCCGCGCCAGTCGGAAGCTGCGGACGAGATCAAGGGGCTGCCGCCGCGCCACTACCACGAGTGGGACTACAACACGCAGAGCTACCGCCCGGACTGGGTGAGTCTGTACGAGGCGCTGCACCCGCAGGGCAACGCAGCCGACATCGACCGCCTGCTGGAAAAACACGCGGCGTTGGCCAAGCGGCTCAAGCGCTTATTGGATTTGCTCAAACCGCAGCAGAAAGTGCGCATCCGCTATCAGGAAGAAGGCAGCGAACTGGACCTGGATGTGGCCTTGCGCTCGCTGATTGATTACAAGAGCGGCGCCGCGCCCGATCCGCGCATCAACATGAGCCATCGCAACGATGGTCGCGATATTGCGGTGATGCTGCTGCTGGATTTGTCGGAGTCGTTGAATGACAAGGTGGCAGGCAGCGAGCAGTCCATATTGCAGTTGAGCCAGGAGGCTGTATCCCTGCTGGCGTGGGCGGTGGAGCAACTGGGCGACGGTTTTGCCATTGCCGGTTTCCATTCCAATACCCGCCATGAGGTGCGCTACCTGCACATCAAGGGTTACGGCGAGCATTGGGACGACGCGGTAAAAGGCCGGCTGGCAGCGATGGAGGCAGGTTATTCCACGCGCATGGGCGCCGCCATGCGCCATGCCGGCCACATGCTGGAACGCCGCCAGGCGGACAAGAAACTGATGCTGGTATTGACCGACGGCGAACCTGCGGACATCGATGTAAAGGATGCCAAGCTGCTGATCGAGGACGCGCGCAAGGCGGTACAGGAGCTGGATCGACAGGGCATCTACACCTACTGCATCAACCTCGACCCCAAGGCTGACGAATATGTGGGCGACATTTTCGGCAGGAACTACACCGTGATCGACAACGTGGCGCGCCTGCCGGAGAAGTTGCCCCAGCTTTTCATGGCGCTGACCAAGTAGGGGTTAATGGGCACGTTCGCCCTGGAATGAATCGAACAGTTGCACCTGCTGTTTATCCAGCCCTGATTCCGCGGCAGTCAGCCTGCTGACCAGCGCGCTGGCCTGCTGCTCCGGAATTCCCGCTTCCACCAGGTGCCGCTGCTTGACCAGGCTCGCGCCGCCGCAGGAGATGATTTTCCATTGCCGGTCTTTCCGGGTGAGCAGGGCCCGCCCGCCATGATGCCCCTGTACCCAGTCGGCAAGGGCGAAGTTGCCTTCCACCACCACCGGCTGGGTGACCACCTTGACGTCAGGTTTGTCGAACGTGCTGGAAAGCAGGCCGCTAATGGCCGCCGTGTCGTCCTGGGCAAGGCAGGCAGTGGAAACCAGCAGCAATGCGAGTATCAGTGTTTGTTTCATCGTAGAGGCCTCAGAACGCGATATTACCCTTGAGCCAGAACGTGCGCCCCATTTCATTGACGCGGGTGGTTTGGGTAAAGCCGGTGATTGCACCGCCCATGCCGTTGCCGCCGGCGCGGCTGACGAATTCGGCGTAACTCTTGTCGAACAGGTTATCTACGCCGGCACTGATCAGGCTGTCCTTGGTCGGGCGCCATCCGGCATTGAGCGAGATGATGCTGAAACCGCCGCTGCGGCCGATGTCGGTGCCGGCGATGTTGCCCTGGCCGACGGAAAAGCGGTCCTGTTCGCTCACCATGCGCAACAGGCCGCCGGCAAACCATTGTTTGTTGTCGTAGTTCAGCCCCAGCTTGAATTCCAATGGCGGTAATTGCGCCAGCGGCAGGTTGTCGGTTTCATTTTCGCCGCGCACATAAGCCAGGCTGGAATTCAGTTTCCAGTGTTCGGCCAGTGCGTACGCCAGGTCAACCTCGCCGCCGTAGCTGTGGGCATCCACATTCCTGGTGGAGCCGTTCAGCACCATGCCGCCCATGGTTACGGCAAAGCCGTTGCTGCGGTCGATCAGGATGTAATCGTTGATCTGGTTGTAAAACGCGGAAGCGGAAACGCTGAGTTTGCCAACACTGGAAATCAAGCCCAGATCCAGCTGGTTGGTCTTTTCTGTATTGGTGGTCAGGAATGCGCTTTGTGTGCCGGCACCCATCATCGCGTTGCCGCCGTTGCGCGTGCTGGAGACCAACTCCCAGTAGTCAGGGAAACGCTCGCTGTGGCCGAAGCCGGCATACACGGTCAGCGGCAGGTCGGACAACTCGCTTTCCAGGCGGGCAAAACCGCTGTTCAGCACATCGTTGCGCGAGCGCCCGCTGGTGTCGCTGGCAGCTGCGGTGCGTTTGTCTTCGGCCTCCCAGTAGTCAGCCCGATAACCGGCAATCACCCGGTTCTGCGGGTTCAGCTGCTGTTTGACTTCGCCGAAAATGCCGATGTTGCGGAAGGTCGAGTCGTCCGCCACGGCCGCTGCCGCCATCTGCATCATGCCGGCACCACCGCCCGCACCCTTGGAGTGCACGTTGTACTGGAAATTGCCGCCCAGTGTGGCTTCCGTGTGGTCGGTCAGATTGAATACGCCGGACAGCTTGCCATCGGTGGTGCGGTGCTGCAGACGCGCCCAGCCCATGAAGTTGGCCGGGTTGAAGGCGCGCAGGGTGTAATCGTCCATCAGGTGGTCGATGTCGTTGTGCGACAGGTTCAGGCTGATTTTCTGCAGCAGCGGCGAGAGGTTTTTCTTCTCGAAACGTAGCGCCACGTTTTCACGCTTGAATTCGATCCCGTCCATGCCGCGGTCGGCGTATGCCGCCTCGCCATCGCTGTAGGCCGCGGCCAGTTCCAGGCCGGTGTCGGCATCCGGGGTAAAGCCGATGGCGGCGTTGGCGCTGTAGCGGTGGTATTCGGAATGCACCTTGTTATTGTCACCGTCGCGGTAATCGTTGGCGGCGGAATTGGTGCCGGTGATGCGGCCATACACGGCTTCGTTGCCGAATTTTACGTCCGCCACTTCGTCATGGCGGCCGTAGCTGCCCAGCAGCAGGCTGCCATTGCCGGTCACGCCCGGCTGCATCTGGTGCATGTGGCGCTCGAACATGACCACCCCGGCCGACATGCCGGAACCGTTCAGCACGGTCTGCGGCCCTTTCATCACGGTCAACTGGTCGAAAGCTTCCGGGAAGATATATGACGTAGGCGCATCCATGCGGTAAGAACAGCCGCCCAGGATGTTTTGCCCATCCACGGAAATGCCGATGCGCGAACCGGCCATACCGCGCAGGATGGGCTCGCCGTCCGTGCCGCCCTTGCGCATCACGCTGAAACCGGGGATGGTCTTCAGGTAATCCGCGCCATCGTGCGCCGGTACCGGTTGGCGCGGTGCTTTGGGGTCGGTGGTGATGGTGAGCGGCTCTTCCATGCGTGGGGCGGTGACCACTACATCCGCGGTTTGCACCTCCTGGTTGGCTGCAAAGGTGATGCCGGGCAGGGCGGTCAGCAGGGCGAGTGCCAGGCGGCTGTTCTCAAGTTTCATCAGATGTCCTAAAAGTCCGGGGAAAAATTCCCGGCATTCTATGCGCGGAATAACGCCCCGTGAATGTGGCAAATCGCCGCAGGCGTGGTGGTGGCGGTGGTTGGTGGATGACATCCAAGCCGCGCTTAGGTATTGACTTCGGCATGGGGCGGTGGTTAGTGTGGAGCCATGAGTGACGACAAGAAAACCGCCGTGCAATCCGCGCAACTGCGGCAAATGTGTGCGGCGAGCAACAAGGCGCAGGCGGTCAGCCTGCTGGTGGCGGCATTGCTGGCTTATGTGCAGCATGACGTGGTGGGCGCGAATGCAATTGCGGTCTGGTACGCCTTGATCGTGCTGGCGGTGCTGGTGCGAACGTCACTGGTGGCGGCTTACCGGCGGGCAACCGTGGGAAGCGCGACCGCTCCCCGTGCCTGGCTGCTCCGGTTCCGCTTCAGCGTGCTTTTTTCCGGGCTGACGTGGGGCGCGGCCAGTGTCTTGCTGTTCCCCGACAGTGACTTGCAGTACCAGATGTTCCTGGCGGTGATCCTGACTGGGTTGACGGCGGGTGGCGTGGTTTCCTATTCAGCCGACCTGGTCAGCGCATTTGTTTATTCTTCGGCGATCCTCACGCCGCTCGCCATTCGCCTGTTCGGCGCGGGCGGAAGCCTGACTACGGCCATGGGCGGGGCGGTGGTGCTGTACCTCGGCTTCATGGTCATGAGCCTGAAGCATATCAATCGCAGCGGCAGCGAAAACATCGTGCTGCGCCTGGAGGCGATCGAGCGCGAGAATGCGGTCAAGGCCAACGAGGAACGCTACCGTCTGTTCCTGACCTATTCGCCGGTTGGCATCTATCATTACAACACCAACCTCATCATGACGTACTGCAATACCCGTTTTGCCAGTATTTTCAACAATACCCCGGAAAGCCTGATTGGAGCAGATATCAACCGCCTCAAGGACCAGTCTGTCCTGCCGGCTTTGAAGAAGGCTTTGAATGGCGAGATGAGCTATTACGAAGGTTATTACCAGGCGACCTATAGCGAAGCGGCAAGATGGATAGAAATGACCTGTGCCCCGTTCCGGGATAGTGAAGACAGGGTCGTGGGCGGCATTGCCATTGTGCAGGACATTACCGAGCGCCGGTTGATGGAATTACGCGACCAACTGCACATGAAAGTGCTGGAATCATTGGCCGAAGGGGTGCCCTTGGCCGAAGTGCTCGAAACCATCGTGCTGGGGATCGAGCACATTTATTCCGGCATGTTGTGCAGCATCCTGCTGCTGGATGAGGATGGCCGGCACCTGGCGCTGGGTTCCGCACCCAGCCTGCCGGACTTCTACAACGCGGCGATCGACGGGCTCGAAATCGGGCCGGGCGTGGGTTCGTGCGGTACGGCTGCTTTTACCGGAAAACGCGTGATTGTCGAGGATATCGCCACGCACCCTTATTGGACGCAGTATCGGGAATTGGCCCATCATGCCGGTCTTGGTTCGTGCTGGTCTGAGCCGATCAAGGACAGTAGCGGTAATGTCCTTGGCACGTTTGCGATTTACCATCACTCCGCGCACGTACCCAGCCAGAAAGATATCGAATTGATTGTGCAGACCAGCCAGGTCGCCGGCCTGTCGATAGAGCGCAAGCGTGCCGAAGCCGCTACCCTGCAGGCCAAGGAAAATGCCGAAGCGCTGGCGCAATCCAAGTCGGAATTCCTCGCCAACATGAGCCACGAAATCCGCACGCCGATGAACGCCATCATCGGCCTGTCGCAGCTGGCGCTCAACCAGGAAACCTCGGACACGGTCAGGGGGTATCTGGAGAAAATCAACATCGCTTCGGAAAACCTGCTCGGCATCCTCAACGACATCCTCGATTTTTCCAAGATGGAAGTGGGCAAGCTCGGCATCGAGTATGCGAGTTTCAGTCTGGGCACACTGGTGGACAACCTGCGCAACCTGTTCTCGGTGAGTGCGGCGGAAAAGCGCCTGGAACTGCTGATTGAATCAGACCCCGCGATCCCGGGTGAATTGATGGGTGACATCCTGCGCATCCAGCAAGTGCTGTTCAACCTGCTGGGCAATGCCATCAAGTTTACCGAACACGGCAGGGTCAGGGTGCGGTTGCAATTGCTGGAGGCCGGGGAGTCGCAAGCCAGGATCCGCTTCAGCGTCAGCGATACCGGCATCGGCATGGCGCCGGAGCAACTGGAAAAACTGTTCCAGCCATTCAGCCAGGCAGACACTTCCATTACCCGCCGCTTCGGCGGTACCGGCCTGGGGCTGGCCATCAGCTACAGGTTGCTGCAACTGATGGATAGCCGGTTGCGCGTGGATAGCGTGCCGGGCAAAGGCACCACCTTCAGTTTCGATTTGCGGCTGGCCACGGCGGCTCCTGTCGCGCAGGCGGCGGCCCGCCAGCATCAGGTCGAGCGCGAGCCCGGGGCGCTGAGCAAAGACCTGCGCGAACTGGGCCGCCAGCTCAGCGGCATGCGGGTGCTGGTGGCTGAAGACAACATCGTCAACCAGCGGGTGGTGACCGAATTCCTGAAGCTTGCTGGCATCAGTGCGGATATCGCCAACAATGGTGTCGAAGCCCTGCAACTGCTGGAAAAGCATGCTTATGATGCCGTGCTGATGGATATGCAGATGCCGGAGATGAGCGGGGTGGAAGCCACGATGCAAATCCGCAAGCAGCCCCGTTATGCCAACCTGCCGATTATTGCCCTGACCGCCGGGGTGACCCAGGAAGACCACGACAAATGCCTGGCGAGCGGGATGAACGACTTCCTGGCCAAACCGGTGAGCCCGCGCGGGCTGGTGCGGGTGCTGACCCGCTGGGTCGGCAACGCGGAAGCGCCAGCCCGGGAGTGACGGCGGCGGGTCAGACTTTTTTCAGGAAGGCGGCTTTCAGCATGAAGTTGCCTGCATCCATCTTGCAATCTACTTCATGATCGCCGCCCACCAGACGGATGCTCTTGACCTTGGTGCCCTGTTTCAGCGTGATGGATGAACCCTTGACCTTCAGGTCCTTGATCAGCACCACGGCATCGCCATCGTTCAGCACGGTGCCGTTGGAGTCTTTTACCACGGTGCCGGTGTCTTCTTCTGCTTCGGCGCTGGCCGTGGCCGGCCATTCATAGCCGCAATCGGCGCAAACGTAGTTGTCGCCGTCCTGATAGGTGTTTTCCAGGGTACATTGGGGGCAGGCGGGAATGGTGGACATGGTGACCTCTCAGCGTGGGGTGAAAAAAGGCGCCGATTATAACCGATCGCCAGCGCTGCTGCTTTTTTCAGCACTTTCTGGCAATAAATGCCGCTACAACAACTTCCAGCAGGCTGAGGGGAATGGCGTAAACCAGGATGGCTACCGGCAGCACGCTCAGGTTCCACATCACCACCCACATCAGCACGAATCCCGTCAGCCAGCTTAACAATGCGGTCTGCAGCAGCGTGAACTTGCGGGAAAGCAGGTAAACCGCCAGTGCAAACAGGAAACCCCAGACCACCCACAACAACCCATTCTGCGGGGCGGAAGGAAAGGTCAGCCCCAGTGACTGGTAGTGGTTGAGCCAATAGTCCTTGAGCAACACTTCGTTCCTGAAAAACTCGGAAGCATTGACCCAGAGACCAGTGAGTATTACCGCGATGGCGGGGCGAAAGGTCTGACTCATGACGGCTCCTTGTAAATAATAATGGCAACACCGAGAAGGCATTGAGCGCTCAATGCCTTACCCGCGTTTGATTAACTGCTCAAACTCTTCTAACGGTAGCGGCTGGCCGAACAGGAAGCCCTGGTACTGGTTGCAGCCGTGTATCGCCAGGAAATTCTTTTGCTCTTCGTTTTCCACACCTTCCGCGATGACGGCCAAGCCCAGGCTATGGCCCAGCGCAATGACGGTGCGCACGATGGCGGCATCGTTGGGGTCGGTGTTCAGGTAGCGGACAAAAGACTGGTCGATCTTGAGTTGGTCCAACGGCAGGCGTTTAAGGTAAGACAGCGAAGAGAAGCCGGTGCCGAAATCGTCCAGCGCAAAATGCACGCCTTTGTTGATCAGCGCGGTCATTTTTGCCACGATGGCATCGACATTCTCGACCAGCATGCTTTCGGTCAACTCGAGTTTCAGCCGGGTGGGGTCGGCCTCGGTCTGCTGTAGCACCGCCAGTACCTGGTCGACAAAGTCGTCCTGGTGGAACTGTTTTGCGCTCACATTCACGGCGAGCACCAGGTGGCGCGTCCGCGGGTCTTGTTCCCAGGCTTTGATCTGGCGACAGGCAGTTTCCAGCACCCAGCGGCCGATCGGCAGGATCAGCCCGGTTTCTTCGGCGAGCGGGATAAACGCCGCGGGCGAGATCATGCCCTGTTCCGGATGTTCCCAGCGCACCAGCGCTTCGGCACCCAGGGTGTTGCCGCGGCTATCCACCTGCACCTGGTAGAACAGACGCAGTTGCTCGGGCAGGGCAATCTGCAGCCATGACTGGAGCAGGACGCGCGCTTCCAGCGCTGCCTGCATGTCAGCGTCAAAGAAGTGCACCATGTCGCGGCCGGTATCCTTGGCCTGGAACATGGCGGCGTCGGCACGCTTCAGCAGTTCTTCCAGGCTGGTGTCCTGGTTGCTGAACAGGCTGATGCCGATGCAGGCGGTGCATTGGTATTGCTGCCCCTGCAGGTTGAACGGTTGTTTGATGGCGTTGTGCATCCGGATGGCGACTTCCTCGGCCTGCATGGCCGCGGCCTCGGTGTCAGGACTCAGGGCGTCGAGTACAACAGCGAATTCATCGCTGCCCAGCCGGGCCAGGGTGTCTTCCGGTAGCACGCAGGTCTGCAGGCGTTTGGCGATTTCAACCAGCAACGCATCCCCGGCCGCATGGCCGCGGGTGTCGTTCACCGCCTTGAAGTCATCCAGGTCAACAAACAGGATGGCGCTCTGGTGCTGCTTGCGGACGTTGGACAGCAGCGATTGTTTCAGTCGATCCAGCAACAACTGGCGGTTGGGCAGCCCGGTGAGGGAATCGTAAAAGGCGAGGTGGTGGATCACCTCTTCGGCCTTCTTGTGCGCGGTAAGGTCGGTGAGGGCGGCGACATAGTTCGTGACCCGGTTGTTGTCGTCAACCACGGCGGTGATGCTGAGCCATTCCGGGTATAACTCGCCGTTCTTGCGCCGGTTCCAGACTTCACCCTGCCAGTAGCGGTTCTGATTCAGGTTTTCCCACATCGTCTGGTAGAACTTCTCGTCCTGCCGGTCTGACTTGAGCATGGCCGGCGTCTTGCCGATGACTTCCTCCAGGGTGTAACCGGTCAACGCGGTGAACGCCTTGTTGACCCGCAGGATCACCTGGTTCGGGTCGGTCAGGATCATGGCTTCCTGCGAACCATCGAATGCCACCGCGGAAATGCGCAGTTCGTGTTCGTACTGTTTTTGCGCGGTGAGGTCGCGGGCGATGAGGACCGTGCGGGGCGTGCCCTGGTCATCGGTGAACAGTGCCGAACTGACTTCGCCGGTGAAACGGCTGCCATCGCCGCGAATCAGCGTCAATTCCGCCCGTGCCTGGCCGGTGCGGGCGCGCTCGGCGATGAACTCGTTGAATTTGGGGGAGGCAGCTTCGTCCACCAGCCCAGGACGGCCCACCTGGCAGATTTCCGCCTCGGTCCTGCCGAACAGCTGGCACGCCGCCGGGTTTGCCGCAAAAATCTTGCCATCCGGAGCGGTGAGAAGCACCGCCTCGGTACTGTGCTCGAATACCTGCCGGTAATAGTCCTTGGGTTGCTGCGCTGCGCTCATGCCGGTTCCTGCGTCAGTTGTTGGACTCCCGTTCCTGTCGCACGAGGAGAATTGCAGCCTCATTGTAGCCAACACCGGCGGCCCAGTCACATCCGATCATGATGCTGTCGCGGATGAATGGTGGCGGGATTCCACACTTGGCTTTTCAGAGTAGCCCAGACAGGGGATAATTCAACCTTTCGCACGGCAACCGACACCACACCATGACACAGCCTTTACTGCAATCCAGCATCAAAAGCCTGCCCCTGATCAACCAGGGCAAGGTGCGCGACATTTACGACATCGACGCCGACAAGATGCTGATCATCACCACCGACCGCCTGTCGGCGTTTGATGTCATTCTGCCGACGCCGATTGCCGGCAAAGGCGCGGTACTGACCCAGATCGCCAATTTCTGGTTCGACAAGTTGAAAAGTATTATCCCCAACCACCTGACCGGCATCGCCCCGGAATCGGTGGTGAAGGACGTGACGGAACATTCGCAGCTGGGCGAGCGCGCCATTGTGGTGAAAAAGCTGAAGCCGCTACCGATCGAGGCGGTGGTACGCGGCTATCTGGTCGGGTCGGGCTGGAAGGAATACCAGAAATCCGGCACGGTGTGTGGTATTCCGCTGCCGGCAGGTTTGCAGGAAGCCTCCAAGCTGCCGCAGCCGATTTTTACGCCTTCCACCAAGGCCGAACTGGGCACCCATGACGAAAACATCACTTTCGAGCAGACCGTTGATCTGGTCGGTGCGGAGCTGGCGGCCAAGGTGCGCGATACGGCGATCGCCTTGTACACTGCGGCTGCAGAATATGCCGCTAGCCGTGGCATCATCATTGCCGACACCAAGTTCGAGTTCGGCCTTGACACGTCTGGTATGCTGTATCTGATCGACGAGGCGCTGACCCCGGATTCTTCGCGCTTCTGGCCGGCTGACCAGTACCGGGTCGGTACCAACCCGCCGAGTTTCGACAAGCAGTACGTGCGCAACTGGCTGGAGGCTTCCGGCTGGAACAAGCAGCCGCCCGGACCGGAGCTGCCTGCCGACGTTGCAGCAAAAACCAGCGAGAAATACCGTGAGGCGTTTCGCCAGCTGACGGGGCGCGACATCAAGGGGGTTTGACGCGGATGGGCTTGTTGCGCGATACGGCGGCCCGGCTCAAAACCGAGCTGGCGGTCTACCGGTTGGTGATCAAGCATCCGCATACGCCGTTATTGGCTAAAATGTTGCTATGGCTGGCGGTGGCTTATGCCTTGCTACCGTTCGACCTGATCCCGGACTTTATCCCTGTCATCGGGCATCTGGACGATCTGGTGATTGTCCCCGGGTTGGTGGTACTGGCGTTATGGCTCATCCCCAAGGATGTCGTGGCAGAGTGTCGAAGTGAAATCGAGAAAACACATGGCTGATATCAAAAAATTCATTACCGGATTCAAGCGCTTCCAGGAAAATTATTTCGGTGGCGACCAGGAATTGTTCGGGCAGCTCAAGCAAGGGCAGAAGCCCAGCGCGATGGTCATCGCCTGCTCGGATTCGCGTGTGGACCCGGCGATCCTGATGGATGTTGAACCGGGCGACCTGTTCGTGGTGCGCAATGTTGCCAACCTGGTGCCGCCGTATGAGAGCGGCGGTGGTTTGCACGGGGTCAGTACGGCGCTGGAGTTCGGCGTATGCGTGATTGGTGTGCAGCACATTATTGTGCTCGGCCATCGTCAGTGCGGCGGGGTGCATGCGCTGATGAACGGTATCCCGAAAGGCGCGAGCGGCGAATTCATCGAGCGTTGGGTCAATATTGCCGGGCGTGCCAAGGAGCGCGTGCTGGCGGACTTGCCGGAGGCATCGCGGGAAGAGCAGTGGCATGCGTGTGAAGAAGCCTCCATCCTAGTATCCATGGAGAACCTGCTGACCTTCCCGTGGATCAAATCGCGTATCCAGCAGGGGGCGTTGATGCTGCACGGCTGGTATTTCAATATCGAAACCGGCGCGCTGGAAGCCTACAACCCGTTCAGCGGCGAGTTCGAGCTGTTAAGTTAAAGTTGTTTGTCTGGAGAAGAAATGAACGCACTTGAACATTTTATCGAAAAGTTCCTGTTCGCAAGCCGCTGGCTATTGTTGCCTTTTTACCTGGGGCTGGTGGGCGCGATTGTGGTGCTGATCTGGTATTTCGGCATCGAGTTCACCCACCTGATCCACATGCTGCTGGTGGGTGAGGGCAGCCTGGTGGTGGGTGTGCTGTCGCTGGTGGACCTGGTGCTGCTGGCTAATTTGCTGATCATCATCATTTTTGCCGGTTACGAAAATTTTGTGTCCAAAATTGATACCGGTGACCATGAAGACCGTCCGGACTGGATGGGGCATGTCGACTTTGCCGACCTGAAAATGAAGCTGATCGGTTCCATTATTGCGATTTCCGGCATCGAGCTGCTGCGCGCGTTTTTCCATACCGGCGGCCACAGCAACGAAGAAATGGCGTGGAAGGTGGGCGTGCACGTGACGTTTGTATTCACCGGCCTGATTTTTGCCATCATGGACAAGCTGGGCGAACACAAACACGGCGCAGGCGGCTAGGCCGCAACCATTTGCAACCCCGCCCCGGGCAAAGGGCGGGGGTCAAGCAGAGGTTCGCTGAGGGCGAACCTGAACCTTTTTAATTTTTCTGAAAGATATAACGATCATGGCATTGATGAATGTGCCCACCGGCAAAGACATCCCGAACGATTTCAACGTGATTATCGAAATCCCGATGCAGGGCGACCCCGTGAAGTACGAAGTGGACAAGGAAAGCGGCGCGATTTTCGTGGACCGCTTCATGGGTACCGCCATGCAGTATCCGTGCAATTACGGCTACATCCCGCATACGCTGTCGGAAGATGGCGACCCGGTGGATGTGCTGGTGATCACCCCGGTGCCGCTGATCCCCGGCGTGGTGGTGCGCTGCCGTCCGCTCGGCGTGCTGAAGATGACCGATGAGGCCGGCCCGGACGCCAAGGTGCTGGCAGTGCCGGTGGAAAAGGTGTGCGGCCTGTACAACCATTTCAAGACCTATGAGGATGTGTCAGCTTGGCGCTTGAGCATGATTTCCCATTTCTTCGAGCACTACAAGGATCTGGACAAGGGCAAGTGGGTGAAGATCGACGGCTGGGCCGGAATTGATGATGCCCGCAACGAAATCACCTCCGGTGTGCAACGTTACGCCGATGCTGAAGACAAGCCCGCATTCTAAGCAGTAATCCACTGATATAAAACACAAAACAGCCTGTTGAAAAATAGGCTGTTCCATCTCCCCCAGTTCTATTAAGATAGACGCGGGCGGTCTGCTACGCCCCTATTCAGCCTTGTTGTTCAAAGGACAATTAACGATGTCTGGAGGGAGAAAAATATAATGTCGCAGAGTTTGTTATTTGCTTTGGCTTGCGCGGTTCTCGCGCTGGTATACGGGGGCGTGACGATCAAATGGGTGCTGGCTCAGCCCACCGGCAATGATCGCATGCGCGAGATTGCTGCCGCAGTGCAGGAAGGTGCGTCGGCCTACCTCAACCGTCAGTACACCACCATTGGTATTGTTGGCGTCATCCTGTTTGCCGTGATCTGGTTTGCGCTGGGCAGCCTGACCGCGATTGGTTTTGCGATTGGCGCGTTGTTATCCGCAGCAGCTGGTTACATCGGCATGAACATCTCTGTGCGTTCCAACCTGCGCACCGCACAGGCGGCGTATGGCGGCATCAATGCCGCACTGCAGGTGGCCTTCCGCGGCGGCGCCATTACCGGCATGCTGGTGGTGGGCCTTGGCCTGCTGGGTGTTGCCGGCTATTACGCGGTGCTACTCAACCTGGCCAATGGCGGCCCAGTTAGTACCGCGCCGCTGGTGGGCTTGGCATTCGGCAGCTCGCTGATTTCCATTTTCGCCCGTCTGGGCGGCGGTATTTTCACCAAGGGTGCTGACGTTGGTGCCGACCTGGTGGGCAAGGTCGAGGCCGGCATTCCCGAAGACGACCCGCGCAACCCGGCGGTGATTGCCGATAACGTCGGCGACAACGTCGGCGACTGTGCCGGTATGGCCGCCGACCTGTTCGAGACCTATGCGGTGACCATCATCGCCACCATGCTGCTGGGTGGATTGTTGATGCCGCATGCGGCCAATGCCTTGACCTATCCGCTGGTGCTGGGCGGCATTTCCATCATTGCTTCCATCATCAGCACTTATTTCGTCAAGGCACGCGAAGGCGGCAAGATCATGAACGCGCTGTATCGCGGCCTGATCGTGGCTGGCGGCCTGTCTGCCGTGGCGTTTTACTATGTCACGCAACAACTGATAGGCGATGCCGAAATCACCGATCTGGCACTGTCCACCGGCCTTTCCATGACAGCTAACGACATTTACCTGTCGTCATTGATTGGTCTGGCGGTAACGGCTGCCATGGTGGTGATTACCGAGTATTACACCGCCACTGAATATGCGCCGGTGCAGCACGTGGCACAAGCCTCCACTACCGGCCATGCCACCAACATGATCGCCGGCCTGGGCGTGTCGATGAAATCCACCGCGGCACCGGTGCTGGTGATCTGCTTAGGCATTCTGGGCGCACATCACCTTGCCGGTCTGTACGGTATTGCTATTGCGGCAACGGCCATGCTGTCCATGGCTGGTATCATCGTGGCGCTGGACGCCTATGGCCCGATTACCGACAACGCGGGCGGCATTGCCGAAATGGCGCAACTGCCTCCGGCAATCCGCAACATCACCGACCCGCTGGATGCGGTGGGCAATACCACCAAGGCCGTGACCAAAGGGTATGCCATCGGTTCTGCCGGTCTGGCGGCGCTGGTGCTGTTTGCCGACTTCACCCATGAGCTGGGGCTGCATACCGGTCAGGCCGTCACGTTCGATCTGTCCAACCACATGGTGATTGTCGGCTTGTTCATCGGCGGCCTGATTCCTTACCTGTTCGGTGCCATGGCGATGGAAGCGGTAGGCCGTGCCGCCGGTTCGGTGGTGGTGGAAGTGCGCCGCCAGTTCAAGGAAATTCCCGGCATCATGGAAGGTACCGCCAAGCCGGATTATTCTCGTGCGGTGGACATGCTGACCAAGTCCGCGATCAAGGAAATGATCGTGCCGTCGTTGCTGCCGGTGCTGGTGCCCATCCTGGTGGGCAAGTTCCTCGGCGCGCAGGCGCTGGGCGGGCTGCTGATCGGCACCATCGTCACCGGCCTGTTCGTGGCGATCTCCATGACCACCGGCGGCGGGGCCTGGGATAACGCCAAGAAGTACATCGAGGACGGCAACTTCGGCGGCAAGGGCAGTGATGCGCACAAGGCCGCGGTGACCGGCGATACCGTGGGCGACCCCTACAAGGATACCGCCGGCCCGGCGGTGAACCCGCTGATCAAAATCATCAACATCGTGGCGTTGCTGATTGTCGCCATTCTGTAATCAGAACGTGGCTTCGTGAAAAAGCCTGCCGGATTTCTCCGGCAGGCTTTTTTGTTTAGCGTTTCCCTGACTCAGAATGTTCGGGTGATACGCGCAAACCATACGTCTTTTGCGATGTTCTCGGTTTCATCATGGGAGGTATAGGTGTAAAGCTCATTGGGGGCATTGGTGGCGCTATAGCCCAGCGTGGCAATCCATGCGCCCCAGCTTTTATCCAGCGTGACGCGGTAATCCGAGTAATTGAGCTGGCTGTAGTTCGCAATCCATTGGTGCGCCACATGCAGCCCCAGGGAGATGTCGTGCGGCAGGCTGAAATTGAGGTTGGCTTCCAGGTACTGCGAGCCGTGGGAATTGCCGTTGGCCGGCGTGCAGCCGGTATCCCAGCACCACGGGTTTTTGCTGGTCACGCCCCAGTAATTGGTCAGCGTGCGCCAGTACTTGGTCATGAACGGGCCGTAGCTCAGCGCCACGTAGGCTTCTGCCGTATCGTAACTTTGCGGTGCCGGCGTGAGGCTTTCCGCGCCCGGGTAGCGGTAGACGATGCCGCCCACATTCACGCCCAGTTTTTCGGTCAGGTTGGTGCTGTAGCCGCCGTAGCCGCCCAGTTCCCAATGGCCTTCATTGTAGACGCGGGTATTGACGCCGGCAGCCCAGCCACCCGCATACCAGCCGCTGTCGTGGCTGTAGTCCACATACAGCATGGGCGAAGGGTTGTGCCAGGAGAGCGACAACCCGCGTACCAGGTATTCGGATTGCACCTGCAAGCCGCCGCTCCAGTGGTGTTTGGATGCGGGCGGTGCGGCTTCGTCAGCGGCGGTGGCGGATAGGCTGTAACCCAGTATCAGCAGGCAGGTCAGTCTGGTTTTCATCGGGTAAGCTCCTGTGTTTTTGCCAGCAATAGTGCCACTTCATCTGCCGGCAACGGGCGTGCGAACAGGAAACCCTGCTCGAAATCGCAGTCGTGTTTACGCAGGAAAGCGCGCTGCTCGGCCGTTTCCACCCCTTCGGCAATGGCTTTCATGCCCAGGTTGTGCGCCAGCCCGATGATGGAGACGGCGATGGCGGTGTCGTCGTCGTCCAGGCCGATATCCTGGACAAAGGTGCGGTCGATCTTCAATACGTGGAACGGCAACCGCTTCAGGTAGCCCAGGCTGGAAAAACCGGTGCCGAAATCGTCCAGCGCGAGCTGGAAGCCCATTTCATGCAGTTTGTGCAAAATAGCGGTGTTGTGGTCGGCGTTTTCCAGCATCATGCTTTCGGTCAGTTCCAGCTCGATCTGGTGCGGCTGGATGCCGGTTTCCTGCAGGATGCGCTCCGCCGCCGACAGGATGGCATCCTGGCGGAATTGCCGTACCGAGACATTGACCGCCACGGTGACGGTAGGCAGGCCGGCAGCCTGCCAGGAGGCAATCTGGCGGCAGGCCGTGGCCAGCACCCACTCGCCGATCGGCACGATCAGGCCGGTTTCTTCCGCGACCGGAATGAAGTCCACCGGCGGCACCAGCCCGTGTTGCGGATGTTGCCAGCGGATCAGCGCTTCCAGCCCGATGATGCGGCCGCTCTTGATTTCCAGTTGCGGCTGGTAATACAGCTCGAACTCGTTGCGTTCCAGCGCGCGCCGCAGGCCGCGTTCCAGTTCCATGCGCTTGACCACGCGCGCGTTCATTTCCGGCACGTAAAAGTGGTAGCTGTTGCGGCCGCTTTCCTTGGCCGTATACATCGCGGTGTCGGCATTCTTCAGCAGGGTTTCGGCATCCTCGCCATCCAGCGGGAACACGCTGATGCCGATGCTGCACCCGGTTTGCAGTTCATGGATGCCGATGTTGATGGGCGCGTGCAGCGAGTCCAGCATTTTCTGCGCGACCACGGCGGCATCCAGCGGCGTGTTGATGCCGGGCAGCAATACCACGAATTCGTCGCCGCCCAGCCGCGCCAGGGTGTCGCCCACGCGCAGGCAGCCGGACAGGCGCGCCGTGACCTGGCGCAGCAAGTCGTCGCCGACCTGGTGGCCGAGCGAGTCGTTGATGATCTTGAAATGGTCGAGGTCGATGAAGATGATGCCGACCACATGCTTGCCGCGTTTTGCCGCGTTCATCGCCTGCTGCAGGTGTTCCTGCATCAGCATGCGGTTGGGCAGGCCGGTCAGCAGGTCATGGGTGGCGTTGTAGCGCAGCTTGTCCTGGCTGGCCTTTTCCTGGCGGATGTCCTCCTGCACGCTGATGAAGTGCGTGACTTTGCCTTGCATGTCCTGAATCGGCGTGACCGTCTGGCGGATCGGGTAGAAGGTGCCGTCCTTGTGCCGGTTGATGACCTCATGGCTCCAGGCCGAGCCTTGGCATATGGTCTCCCAGAAGTGCTTCCAGAAAATGGGTGGCTGTTCGCCCGAGTTGAACAGGCGTGGCGCGTTGCCGAGGATTTCTTCCCGGTCGTAGCCGGACAGTTTGGTCATGGCCTCGTTGACCCACACGATCACACCGTCGTCACGGGTGATCATGACTGCATTGGCAGCGGTTTCCAGTGCGCTGCCGATGAGTTGCATCCATTGCTGGTCGTGGTCGGCTTGCAGCAGGATGCGGATACGGTCAACCGCCATGCGGATGGATTGTTCGTCATCCCCGGTAAAAGCGCCCTCGCTGCTGCTCAGGAAAATGAAGCGGCCAACCGCTTCATGACCGATGTTGATGGGGATGACCAGCACGGACTTCACCCCGTATTCGCGCCGGATCAGTTCCATCAGTGCGGGTGGCAGGGTTTCCCCGGCCAGATGCTTGTTGCCCGGGGCGGCAAAATCCTTGAGCGACAGGGCGCTCTGGTGGTTATGCTGCGGCGGCAGGTGCGCATCGTAGCTGGCCTTGATGCAGCGGTCGCCCTGCCACTGCGCGGCAAACACCCCGCACGAGAACACCTCGCCCAGCCGCAGCACGGAGAGTTCCAGCATGTTGAGCGTGCCCGAGCCGCGCAACGCCATTTCGCCCAGCATCTGGTAGGTATCTTCCAGCATCTGGTCCTGGATGCGCAGGGTGACGTCATCCATGCTGCCGGTAAATATCTGTGCGGCGCGGTCGTCCGACTGGATGAATATTTCCACCCAGCGCACGCTGCCATCCGCGGCAACCAGGCGATATTCGCCGGAGCAGGGCGGCGTGCGCTCGCCGCGGAGCATTTCCGCAAATTCGTTCTGTTTGCGCTTTTTGTGACGCTCTTCCAGGTAATCCCACAGATGCTTGCCCATGGATTGTTCCGGGGTATGGCCGGACAGGGTTTGCCAGGCCGGGCTGAGGAAGGTGAAGCGCCCGGTCATGTCCACCTGGTAAATCACTTCCTTCACGTGCTCGATGACGTTGCGGTAGCGCTGTTCGCTGTTGATGATCAGTTCGCGGTCGGATTCCAGGTGGTCCGCCATATGGTCGAACGCCGTGCCCAGCCGGCCGACTTCGTCGTAACCGGACATGCGGCTGCGCGACGAAAAATCGCCGCGCCCGAAGTTTTCGGCAATTTGCGTGAGCCGGGCGATGGGCTTGGCGATCAGGCGCGAAATGGAGTTGCGCATGACCAGCGCCAGGATGCCGACAATCAGCGCCACCAGTAGCGAGATCGACTGGAACAGGTGGTTCATCGGCCCCATGATTTCATCCACCGGCACCAGGCGGTAGTAATGCCAGTTCAGGCCTTCGATCGGCAGCGCAAATGCCACATAGTCACGCCCGCCCACCTCAAGGCGGGTGATGTCCTTGGTCGGTGTCGGTGCGTCCAGCAAGTTCTTGAGTGCCGGTTCGTTGCTGAAATCCGGTTTGAAGTTTTCCGGCTTGGATTCCAGCGCCTTTTGCCAATGCCCGGCCAGGATGTAGTTGCCAAAGCCGTCGATCAGGAAATGCTCGCTGCCGGCATAAGCATCGGTGGCGCGGAACGAGGCCAGCAACTCGGTAAGCGCGATGTCGTGGCCGAGGATGCCTTGCCACTGGCCGTTGATATCCAGCGGATAGACCGCGCTGACCACCCACACCCCGACCGGCGATTCGAGGATGGCGGGCGTCCATTGCGCAGTGCGCTTGGGGTTGAGCTTGGGCGAAGCCAGCTGGTCCCACAGCGTCTGGGTGTAATCGTGATCGGGCGGCAGCTTGTAGATGAAATCGGGGTCGCGTCGCCAGAAAATGACTGAGGTTTTGTTCAACTGGTCGAACCAGACGCCGTCGTAATGGCGTAGCGCCGCCGTACCAAAGCGCGTCAGCACCTTCATGGCGCGCAGCTTGGTGCGTTTTTCCTCGTCGGTGAGTTTCACGTCCGGCGCCATGAACAGCCCGGCTTCAATCCTGCCGTCGAACAATTCGCGACGGTTGCGGATGACGCCGTGTTCATCCTTGGCGGTCAGGTGGTCGAATTCGGCCAGTTCGTCGTGGTTGGCCGGGAGCTGCAGCTCTTTTTTCAGCAACTCGGCCAGTACTGCCAGGCTGGCTTCGGCAGTGCGCATCTGGCGGATTTCACTGTTGGCCTGGACCTGGGTATCGTGTTTGAGCCGCGCTACGCTGTTTTGCAGGTATTGCTCGGATGCAACCTTGTACAGCAGGGCGACGCCGATGGCTGTCGCGGTAAGAGCGCTGATGGTGGCGACCAGGGTAAGTTTTTGATCGAGTTTCACAGGCGTCACATCGGTAAGGCGAGCTTTGATTCTCGCAAAATCGGCCCGGCCTGTCGAGCGCCACCGCCTTATTTTCTGGGGTTCTTGCCCAGTTTTCTTTGCAGGGTGCGGCGGTGCATGTTGAGCGCCCGCGCGGTGGCGGAAATGTTGCCGTCGTGCTCACCCAGCACGCGCTGGATATGCTCCCATTCCAGGCGGTCTACGGAGAGCGGGGTGGGCGAGACTGAGGCGTGTTCGTCGCCCTCGGTTTTGCCAAAAGCGGTGATGATGTCATCGGCATTGGCCGGTTTGGCCAGGTAGTGCGTGGCGCCGAGTTTGACCGCTTCGATGGCGGTGGCGATGCTGGCGTAACCGGTGAGCATGATGATGCGTGTGGCGGCATCCAGCTCCTTGAGCCGCTTCACCAGCACCAGGCCGGATTCGCCGGGCATTTTCAGGTCGACCACCGCGTATTCCGGGGAGTTTTCCTCGGCCAGCGCCAGTGCGCTGGCGACGTCGGGTGCCGTGCTCACGGCGTAGCCCCGGCTGCGGAACGCCGCGGACAGCACCTGACGGAAATCGTCATCGTCGTCGACGATCAACAGGCTGGGCAAGTCATCCGGTTCACTCATGAAGTTCTCAATATCAGTGAGGCAAGAGGTAATAGCACCGAAGTTTCGACGCCGCCGCCGGGATGGTTGGCAAGGTGCAGGGTGCCGCCAAAGCGCTCGAACACCAGCCGCGAAAGATACAGCCCCAGGCCCATGCCCTTGCCGGATCTGGTACTGGTGAACGGTACGCCGATCTTGCCGGCCACTTCTTCCGCCAGGCCGTCGCCAAAGTCGCGGATGGTCAGCTTGAGCTGTTTTGCATTCCATTCAGCATTCAGCTCGATGCGCTGCGGCGAGGCGTCGGCTGCGTTGTCCAGCAGGTTGTTCAGCGCCTGCCCCAGCGTGCGGTCTACCGCGATGTGCGGCGTGGCGCCGTTGGCCTGTAGCTTGTAAACCAGTTCCGTGACCGGGTGGCTGTCGTGCCACCTGGCGATTTGCTGGTGGAGGAAGTGGTCCAGCGTTTGCCCGAGCGCATCTTCGGCGCGTGGCTCGCCGGCCGAGGCGGTGATGGAGGACAGGATGTCCTTGCAGCGACTGATCTGGCGTGTCAGCAACGCCAGCGGCTCGGCCAGATGGGGTTGGTCGGTATTGTTGCGCGCCAGTTCGCCGACCACCACCGACATGGTGGAGAGCGGGGTGCCCAGTTCATGGGCTGCCGCCGTGGCCAAGGTCCCCAGCGCGAGCATGCGCTCGCTTTCCAGGGTGGTTTCGCGCGCCTTGGCGATCAGCTGGTCGTATTCGCGCAGGTTCTGGCCGATGCGGGTGACAAAGGCGGCAATGACCAATGCGCAAATCACAAACCCCATCCACATGCCGAACAAGTGGATGTTGAATTCGCTGCCCAGATGGTAATGCATGTGCAGGTGTGACAGCGGCACATAAAAAAACATCAGCGTGGTGTAGCTGGCGATGCTGATGCCGGTGATGCCCCACACATAACGCCAGGAAAGCGTGACCGCCGCAACGGTGAGCGGCAGCAGGTACATCCAGACGAACGGGTTGGTGTAGCCGCCGCTGAAATAGAACAGCACGGTCAGCGCGGCGATGTCCCCGCATAACTGGGCGAACATTTCCGGGTCGCCGACATGGGTCTTGCGCTGCAGGCGGCGCAGCGTCAGCAGGTTGAGCAGCATGGCGCCCAGCACGGCCAGGGCGATCGGTACTACAGGCAGCGGGATGGATAAATGGTTGAGCGCCGCCGCGGCCAGCACCAGGCAAACAATCATGATGTTGCGCAACCAGAACAGTCGGATCAGGTTGCGACTGGAGGCCGGTTGCAGCGGGTCGGGTAGGAAATCCATGGGAAGCGATTCTACCGCGAAGGCGGGTTTAATGGGATGCGACATGTCGTCGCGCGGCAATATGTCATATTTTGTAATTAAAACAAGGACATTAGACTGCCACGCATTACTTGTTATCCACTCATGGAGGCGTTATGTTTGATTACCCCATTTTTGACATGCCGTTGCTGGGGCATCGGCTGCTGTTTGCGTTCGACGCGATTCTGCATGTGTTCATTTCTCACGGCGCGGCGGTGGGTGGCAGTGTCATCCTGGTGCTGAGCCAGTGGCTGGCGATCAAGAACAACGACCGCCAACTGGACGAATTGTCCTACAAGATACTGTTCACTTTCTTCATTCTCGCTACCGCGATCGGCGCGCTGACCGGCATCGGCATCTGGATCCACATCAACATCATCAACCCGGCGGCGATTGGTGCTTTGTTGCGCGTGTTTTTCTGGAAATGGTTCATCGAGTGGATCGTGTTCAACGTCGAGATGATCTTCCTGCTGTGGTGGTTCCTTACCTGGAAGAGCAGTCCGCTGGGCACGCCGGCCAAGCAGAAGAATTTCCGTCTCGGCGTGACCTATGCCGTGGCGTCCTGGTTCACCATGGCGATCATCACCGCCATCCTCGGCTTCATGATGACGCCGGGCAACTGGCTGAAATCGTATTTCCCGGCAGAACCGGATTATCTGGCGGCGCTGTTCAACCCATCCTGGTTCCCGTCGCTGGGCTTCCGCACCTTCTGGGCGATTGCCTGGGCCTCGGCCATGGCGATGCTGTTGTCGTGGTTTTTCACCCGCAATGATGGCGAACTGCGGCAGAAAGCCATGCGCCTTTACGGTACGGTACTGCTGGCTTGCATTCCGCTGTTCGTGTTGTTTGGCGTCTGGTATTACAACCAGTTCCCGCAGGCCGCCAAGGATTTGTTCTGGATGGGGGCCATCACCCGTCGCCTGGCGGCGCACCCCGAGTATGCCACCTACTTGACGCTTGGCTTGGCCGGCATGGTGCTGGCCGGCGCGCTGGCGCTGTATTCCCGGCCAAAACGCGCGCCATTGTTTCTCGCGGTCATCATGCTGGTCGGCTCCATGGGATTGATCGGCGAGTTCGAGCGGGTGCGCGAATTTGTGCGCAAACCTTACATCATCTACGACTATATGTACGCCAACGGCGTGCGGGTGGCGGATGTGCCTTACCTCAACCAGGACGGTTACCTGAAGCACGCGGCTTTTGTGCCGCCGGAATATCGCGTGGTGACGCCGGATAACCAGCTTACCGTTGGTAAATACCTGTACCAGTTGCAGTGCCGCTACTGCCACACGGTAAACGGCGTCAATGCCATCAAGTCGCGGGTCAAGGGCATGGATGAAGCGGCGATTTTCGCCCGTATCGGCGCGCTGAATTCACCCGCCACGCCCTTCATGCCGCCATTTACCGGCACGGATGCAGAACGCCGCGCACTGGCTGCTTATCTTGCCCATCTGGTGCAGGAAGCACCCGTTGCCACCCACTGAACACTTGTACCGAGGTAACCAAAATGACAGATTTCAAGATTATTCCCGGCGACATCCCGTTGCCCTTGCCCACCATGGGGCTGGATTTCATGGAGCCGTTTTTCCACGGGTTATTGATTGTTTCCTGGGTACTGCACATTCTCTTCATCAATGTGCTGCTGGGGGCGTCGCTGGCTTCGGTGTACTTCAACAGCAAGGGAGCGAAGGAGAAAAACCCGATATTCGACCGGGTGGGCTACCTGCTGACCACGCCGGTGACCATCTCCGAAAACATGGGGGCGCTGTGGGGCGTGGCGCCATTGCTGCTGGTGAGCATCCTGATTACGCCGCTGTTCTACTCGGCTTCCATCATGAATTCGCCGCACTGGTTGCACATTATTTACGGCAATATCGTAGCGTTCCTGCTCTCCTATCTTTACAAATACACCTGGCATACGCTGGAGTTGCGCAAGACCCTGCACATTTTTATCGGGGTGGTCGGCGTGGCGCTGTTTTTCACCTTGCCGCTGGCGTTCATGAGCACGGTGCAACTGGCGATGACGCCCAGCACCTGGACCTATGACACGCATTTCTGGGACGTGCTGCTGCGTTCGGACACCTTCTTCCGCCTGGTGCACTTTTATCTGGCTTCTTTTGCCGTCACCGGCGTGTTCATGCTGGTGTACGGCATGTTCAAGCGCCGCAGCGCGGATGCGACCGACCGCGAAGCCGGGATCATCCTCACCCGCACCGGCAAAAGCTGGTTCCTGGTACCCACTGTGCTCAACTTTTTTATTGGCCCGCTGGTGCTGTTCAGCTTTCCCGATTACGGCATCGAAGCCTTTTTTAATCACGGTTACCACTGGTTGATTGTGCTCACGCTGGTGCTGGCGATATATGCGGTTTATCTCCTGCTGAAGGATTTCTTCAACGATGATCTGCCGCCGGCAAAAGTTTGGAAGGTAGTGGGTGTAATGGTGGTTGCCATCGTCTCCATGGCTAGTCTGCGGCATGGCATGCGCATGGGCTTGATCGAGCCGGTACTGGCCGCATCCAAGGCCAAGACCGAAACATTCCAGAAAGAGTCTCTGCTTGCGTTTGAAGCGGCCAGGAAAGCAGCCAATACCCACGCCCGGGCCGACATCCACCCAGGGCAAGCGCTGGCTGAAAAACATGGCTGCCTGGCATGCCACCATCCGCAGACCAAAGTGGTTGGACCCGCGTACAAGGATGTTGCCGCCAAAGGTTATACCACGGACCAGATTGTGGAACTGGTACACAATCCAAAACCGGAAAACTGGCCGGGCTTCATGCCCATGCCGCCCATGCCGCAAGTCCCGGCCGAAGACATAAAACAGATTGCGGCCTGGATCAACAGTCTTAAATAACACTGCTCCTCCCCCTGCCCCACACCGCAAGGTGTCGGGGCTTTTTTGTGTTGCCGGGTGCGGCAATGTGTCACTTTTGCCGGGCTGGCATCTCCCATAAACTTCCAGCACCTCCTGACTTTGGAAACATCATGGTTGAACAAGACACTTCCGGCTTGCCGGAACACTACACAGTCCTGTGCCGTCCTAACCGCTCCTTGAGCATGATGGCAACTGTTTACGCGTTTCTGGCAATTGCACTTGTCGTGGGAGTGATCGGGGTTGCTTTTGCCAGAATAGGCGCATGGCCGGTACTGGTCTACGCCATGATCGTGGTCACCGCGCTGCGTCTGGGTTTTCAGCAGGTCTGGCGGCATGTGGACGATTACGAGCGGTTAATGATCGAGCAGGAAAAATTGCTGATCGAAACCTGCGAACTTGGTATTTGCAAGCGGTTTGAATTCAATCGCTACTGGGCGGCGCTACGGCTGGAACAGTCTGCCGGATACGGCGCGCGGTTAATGGTACGTTCCCATGGCCAGGAAGTTGAATTTGGCCGCCACATGACGGCTATGCAGCGGCAAGATACTGAAAAACAGTTGAACTCACTGCTGGGGAACGCTGCTCGCTAAGACTGGTTGCACCTCATCCTCGTCTGCGACGATTTGCCACATTCCACGGGTTTTTTGTTTTGCATAAACTTGCCGGGTTTTTAATCTTAAGCATGAATTCCTGGAGAGTAAGCAATGAACAAGAATAAAACCGTGATCGCCGCCGTGACGCTGTTGGCCTCAACGGGCGCTTGGGCGGAAGATGATGTGCCCATGCAAGCGGCAGGGGATGTACCTGCCCAGCTGGAGCCGATGTCTATTCATGCCTTTCCGGAAACCGGTTACTCGGTCACCAATTCCAGTTCTGCGACCAGGACAGACACGCCAATCAAGGAAATTCCCCAGTCGGTGCTAGTTGTGCCGCACCAATTGATCGTGGACCAGCAGAACGTCACGGTCAGCGAAGCATTGCTTAATGCAAGCGGCGTTATCAGCAATGCCGAGTTTTCTTCGCCTGTATTTGATACAACCCGTATCCGGGGGTTTGCAGCCGAACAGTTGATTGACGGGTTCACCCAATACTACAACTCCGGCGACCGCCAGAGTCTGGTGAATGTTGACAGGCTGGAAGTTCTCAAGGGATCGAATGCGGTTCTGTTCAGCGGCGGTTCAGGATCGCCGGTGGGCGGGGTGGTCAATATCGTTTCGAAATTGCCGCAATCCAGGGCAAGCGGGGAATTCGGCATCAAACTCGGCACTGACAGCTTTGTTCAGCCCTTTTTCGATGTTAACCAGCCGCTGACGGAGAACGTATTGTTCCGGGTTACCGGTGCATATACGCAGGCAAAAAGCGACATCGAGGTCATAGACCAGACCCGCTACAACATCAATCCGGCATTAACGTTTACAAACAATGACACGACATCCCTGACCATCCAGGGCAAATTGTCCAGATGGGCGCAGCAGGATTATCAGGGCTTGCCCGCGACCGGCACCGTAACCGGGGCATTCAGAACCAGGTCCGACCTGTTCGCGGGTAATCATGATATGCCTGACAGCACGTCAGAATTTGATGCGGTCTGGGTATCCCTGGAGCACAAGTTCAATGAAACGTGGTCAATGGATATCAAGGCCCGTTATGCTGATTCCGAGTTTGACGAAAAGACTCAGCTTATTTCTTCCAACACACCGGATTTTTTCCCGCCGTCTACCTGGACCATCATGAACACGAGGCTGTCCCAGAAGCAAATCGAGAAGTCGGTGTTGGCCAATATCCTGGCAAAGTTTGAGGCAGGGATCACAAAAAACAAGGTATTGATGGGGTTGGACTACAGTGAGTTGAAAGATACTGGTTTCATGAATGCGGATTTAGCTTCTTTAGGTGCAGTGGATTTGACGAATCCTGTGTTCAACATCCCATACACCGACCCAAACCCGACTTCACCTTTTACGTTCACTTTCTCCGATGCAATAGTCAAGAACCGGACATATGGCGCTTACGTGCAGTTGCAAAGCACCATTGGCGACCGGGTTCACCTGCTCGCCGGCTTAAGACGGGCGCATGTTGAAGTGAATTATGAAGAACTCACGCTGGCCACCAAGATCAAGACCGATGAGGATGCATTGCTCCCGCGGGTTGGCGCTGTATTCGACTTGAACAAAAGCTTTTCTGTGTTCGCCAGTTATAGCGAAGGCTTGCGCGGCCAGCCATTCCAGATATGTGCTCCGGGGAGCACGCCCAAGCCGGCGGAGTCACGCAGCAGGGAGGCTGGAATCAAATTTGATGTGGATGGGCAACTGCAAGGCCAATTGGCTTTCTACCACACTGAACGAAGCAACGTGTCGATTGGGTTCCCTGCAACACCCACCGGTGAACAGCGTTCGCGCGGTTTCGATGCCGATGTGACCTGGCATCCCGACAGGGATTGGAGCCTGCTGGCAAATTATGCCTACACCGATGCGGAATTCACCAAGAATGCCAGCGCTACTGTTCTGGATGGCAACAAGCTTTCGGGAATCCCGAAAAACTCGGCAAGGCTGTGGGCGAATTACAGCTTCCCGCAAGAGGTTCTTCAGGGACTTAGCGCGGGGATTGGAGCCTATTGGCAGTCTGCTGTTTATATCGATGATGCTAATCGCTTCCTGAGCGACAGCTACCACACCATAGACGCCGCCCTGGCCTACCAGGCGAATCGATTCAACATCGGCCTGACCGTCAAGAACCTGACGCATGAGGATTACTACCAGTACTACAACTATTTCGGCGGCAGGGTCATGCCGGACGCGGGGACTTCGGCTTACCTGACCGTCTCCGTGAAGTATTAAAGTGGATCGCCGCGATTTTATCAAGCTGACTTCGCTGGCAGCGCTGCTGGCGAAAATTTCTGTCGCCAATGCCGGGGAGCAACAGGCCCGCGAGGCCACCAGGGAGCCGGCAGACCAGCAGCATCTGGACGCCATGAACAAGTATGCCGATCTGACCGGCGGAGCCAAGGTCACTATCGGCATGGTGGTCTATCCCGGCATGTTTTTGCAGGATCTGGTGGGGCCGTTGGCGGTGTTTGAATCGTTGATGAATCGCGAGATACACCTGCTCTGGAAAAACCTGGACACAGTAGGCAATGAACAGCCCGGACACAAAACCTTAATCCCAGTCACCCCCACCACCAGTTTCCAGGATTGCCCAGAGCTATTGGATGTACTGTTCGTTCCCGGCGGGGTTCCCGGCACCCTGGCCATGATGGAAGACCCCGAAGTTCTGAAGTTTCTGGCAGAAAAAGGGAAGAATGCCCGTTTTGTCACCAGCGTGTGCACCGGTTCCCTGATTCTCGGCGCGGCAGGATTGCTGGATGGCTACAAGGCCACTTCACACTGGGTTACTCTGGATGTTCTGAAAGAGTTGGGAGCCATCCCCACCAAGGGCCGGGTCGTTGTGGATCGCAACCGAATCACCGGTGGAGGCGTGACTGCCGGTATCGATTTTGGTTTGACCATCGCCGCGCTCCTGCGCAACGAGAACTACGCCAAAGCCATACAACTCTATCTTGAGTATGACCCCGCACCGCCATTCGATGCCGGTTCTCCCGAAAAAGCGCCGAACGTGGTAAACCAATTCCTGAACGAAATGTTCGCCGGGGTAAAAGATGCGGCAACGCACACTGCCATCAGGTCGAAAAAGCGGCTTGGGTAGAGGCGCATTCTGATGGGCTGGCGGCTTTATTATTCCTGCTAGCGGTCATCCTTGTTCACATCACAAACTTGCTAAGGCTTGATGCAAGGTGCGACAACGTGTCGCATTCCGCCTGTTTCCTGTTTTGCATAAACTCGTCAGGTTTTGAATTTCAAACATGAGTTCCTGGGGGGGGATGCAATGAACAAGAACAAGGCCATGATGGCCACGGTGATGATGTTGGCGGCAACGGGGGCATGGGCTGAAGATGCCGCGCAACTGGAGCCGATGCAGATCAAGGCAACCGTGCCGGAGCACGATTATATTGTTCCCAGCGCATCCACGGCGACCAAGACCGACACCCCGCTGATGGAAACACCGGTGTCGGTGCAGGTGGTGCCCGCCGCCATAATCGAGGATCAGCGGGTCAACCGCTTGCAGGAGGCGCTGGAAAACGTCAGCGGTTTGCGCTCGCATAATAACGACCTGGAAGGCTACGTCTACAAGATTCGCGGCTTTACCAGCTTCAACCTGTTCCGCAATGGCCTGGCCGTTCCGCTGACAATTGCCAATATCCAGGACACGGCCAATGTTGACCGGGTCGAGGTGCTTAAAGGTCCTTCTTCCATTCTGTATGGACGCATTGACCCCGGCGGCCTGATCAACCTGGCGACCAAAAGGCCCGAGCGAGCCCCATACTACAAGTTGGAGCAGGAGGTGGGCGCATACGACCACAAGCGTACCGCGTGGGATGCCACGGGGGCGTTGGGGGATCGCGTCAGCTACCGTTTTTCCGGCGCATACCAGGATTACGATTCCTTCCGCGATTTTCAGGGCGGGCATCGCGTGATGGTTGCGCCAGAGCTGAATTTTCAGTTAGGTGAACAGACCGACCTGCTGCTGGATGTGCAGTACATGAAAAATAACGCGCAAAGCGACACGGGGTTCCCGGTGATCGGCAGCAAGCCGGCGCCTATTGCACTCAGCCGTTCCTTCCAGGAGGCCAACGATCCGCTGGACAAAACCGAGGGCCACAGCATCGGCTATGAGTTCAGGCACCGTTTCAACGATGACTGGTCGATCAGCAACCGCTTCCTGTACACGCAAAACCTGATGTGGAAGCTCAACGTCTATGGCACCGCGCTGAATGAAGCGACCGGCGTGCTTGACCGCACCACGCAATACCAAACGCTGGATGGCGAGGTGTATTCCACCAACCTGGACTTGAACGGCAAATTCGAGGCGCTGGGCGCCAGGCATGATGTGCTGGTGGGGCTGGATTACCTGCACGACTACTATGATTACAACTATGGCGAGGGCGGCGGCAATTTCCAGATCAACATCTTCAATCCGGTGTATGGCGGCATATCGGCGGCGGATTACCAGGATGCGGTGCACGGTGTGGGGTTCGCCAGTTTTTCCTCGGTCTTGGTCAAACAGACCGGCTTTTATATTCAGGATCAAATCACCCTGTTCGACAAGTTGCATGTGCTGCTGGGCGGCCGGTATGACAATGCGACCAGGGGCGTGGGACGCAGCGGAGCCTCGCGGACGGCGGCCATTACCGCGCGCAAGGCAAATGCGGAACGGGAAGATTCGCAGTTCAGCCCGCGGTTGGGCGTGCTTTACCAGTTCACGCCCGGCCTAAGCGGCTTTGCCAGTTATTCCCAGTCCTTCGGCAACAATAATGGCGTTTCCGCCACCGGAGCAACGTTTGACCCCGAGCAGGGCGTGCAGTACGAGGTCGGCTTGAAGGCGGAAGTGCTGAAAGGCCTGACCGCCAACCTGGCGGTATTCCATCTCATCAAGGAAAACGTGCTGACCGCCGATCTGTCGACGGCCGATCCGACCGACTCCATCGCCAGCGGCGAAGTGCGTAGCCAGGGCGTAGAACTGGATGTGCTGGGGCAACTCACCGATCGGCTGAGCCTGGTCGGCAGCTATGCCTATACCGATACCAAGGTCACCGAGGACAACAACGGGCTGCAAGGTAAGGAACTGGACAATGTGCCCAGGCATTCGGGCAAGGTGTTCCTGACCTACGACCTGGGCAGCGGCGGCCTCGGCTGGCGCGTCGGCGGCGGCGCCTATGCGGCCGGCCAAGCGCAGGGGGACACGGCAAATAGTTTCCTGATACCGGGTTATGTGCGCCTGGATGCCTTTGCCGCGTACAGCGGCAAGATGGGGGTTAACCGCTGGACGGCGCAACTCAACCTGCGCAATATCCTGGACAAGGATTATTTCGATAGTACCGATTCGTTTTACAACTCGGTTGCCAGGCTGAACCTGATCCCGGCGCAACCGTTCACGGCCACCGCGACCTTCCGGCTGGAGTTCTGACGCATGACCCGCGGGTTCTGGGTCTTGATCCACCGCTGGCTTGGCCTGGCGATGACGGTATTCCTCGTCATCGTCGGGCTGACCGGCAGCCTGCTGGCCTTCAACTCCGAACTGGAGCAATGGAACAACCCGCGGCTGTATTCGCCGCCGCGCCACGACCTGCCGCGTCTCAGCCTGGCCGAACTTGCCGTGCGGGCCGAAGCCCAGGAGCCGCGGGCGAGGGTGACCGGCGTGGTGGAAGGGGAGCCCGGCTGGCGTTGGATATCGGTTGAACCCAGGATCAATCCTGCCACGGGCAAGGCCTATCCGCTTGATTTCGATCAGGTGTTTCTTGACTCCTATTCCGGCGAGGAACTGGGAAAGCGTACCTGGGGGGCGATCTCGCAGGGTCGGATCAACCTGGTCTCCTTTATTTACGAGCTGCATTATTCCCTGGCGCTTTCCATGGCTGGAGTCTGGATACTCGGCATTGTTGCCTTGGCGTGGACGATAGACTGTTTTGTGAGCTTGTACCTGACCCTGCCCGCGCGGCGGAAAAAAGCCTTTGCCCCGCTTGGGGGCGCAACGGGCAAAAGCTGGTGGGCGCGTTGGTCCCCAGCCTGGAAGGTTCGATGGAACGCCGGCAGCTATCGGCTCAATTTCGACCTGCATCGCGCCGGCGGGTTGTGGGTGTGGGCGGTGCTGCTGATGTTTGCCTGGTCCAGCGTGTACATGAACCTGTGGGACACGGTCTATACCTGGGGTACCCGCGCTGTCCTCGACTACAAGGCCCCCTGGACCGAACTGGCGCAACGTCCCGTGCCGCTGGAGCAGCCTGTGCTTGGCTGGCGCGAGGCACAGGCGGTGGGCGAGCGGCTGATGGCCGAGCAGGCGCGCGCGCATCACTTCGCAGTGCAACAGCCGCTGGCGTTGTCACTGGATCGGGCGCATGGCGTGTACCAGTATGCCGTACGCAGCAGTCTCGACATTAACGACCACGACCGGCGCGGCATGACGCAACTGTTCTTCGATGCGGATAGCGGCGCGTTCAAACTGCTGCTTCTGCCTACCGGCCAATATAACGGCAACACGGTGACCACCTGGCTTTACGCATTGCATATGGGCAACGTATTCGGGATGCCGTACCGCATTTTTGTATGTGCGCTGGGCCTGGTGATCGTTTTGCTGTCAGTCACGGGCGTGGTGATCTGGCTCAAGAAGCGGCGTGCGCGGAAAGCCAGCGCCGCCAAGCGGATGCGACGTGCTTATGCCTGAGTTCCCGCGCTGGGATAAGCTGGCCGGCTTGCTGCTGGTGCTGGTCCTGCACGGCGCCGTGTTGTACGGGCTGTGGAGTTACCGCCTGCTGCCCGCGCCAGAGGAGGCGGTGACGCTGTTTGTCAATCTCATCAACCCGCCGCCTCCGCAAAAAAAGGAACCGCCGCCCCCGCCGCCACAGCCGCCTAAACAGGTCAAGCTGGTGAGGCCGCGCCCGGTGACTGCGCCGCCGCAGCCGGTATTGGTGAGCAACGCACCAGTAACATCGCCTGCCGAGCCGGTGGCGCCACCCCCACCGCCGCCAGTGCCGGAGCCGGTAGTGGACGCGCCGCCTTCGCCGGAGCCTGTCGTAGCTGCACCGCCGGCGCCGCCGGCACCGGTGATGCTGGGTTCCGACCTGGCGGTGGCCTGTCCGCAACGCTCAGCGCCGGAATATCCGGCCATGTCACGGCGGTTGCGTGAGCAGGGGCGGGTGGTGCTGCGTGTGGAGCTGGATGAAACCGGACGCGTGGCTTCGGCCAGCGTCAAGGAAAGCTCCGGTTTCAAGCGGCTGGATGAAGCTGGCCTTGTCGCGGTCAGGGCATGGCATTGCAATGCGCCGCTACGCAACGGCGAGGCGGTGCGCGCGGTAGCGCTGCAACCTTTCAATTTCGTGTTAGAGGGACGTAGATGATGGAACAAGGACTTGGGTTCGCACATTTCATAGGTAACACCGATACCGTGGGGAAAGTCGTGCTGGTTTTGCTGTTGCTGCTGTCGCTGGCAAGCTGGTATTTGATTTTCACCAAGGCATTGGCCAACTGGCTGGACAAGCGGCGGGCCGATACCTTTCTCCGGCAGTTCTGGGAACTGGACTCGGTGGCGGAAATGAACGCGCTGATTAAACAATCCGGCACCGATAACGCCTTTGCAGACCTGGCGGCACAGGCGCTAGCTGCGGCGCACAGCGGCAGCGGCCACGGCTTGCAGAAGCTGGCGGCGGCAGGCGGCCTGTCGGAATTCCTGACGCGGGCGCTGCGCAACGGCATCGAGCAGGAATCGGCGCGCAGTGAACACGGCCTGACGATACTGGCTTCCGCCGGTTCCGCCGCGCCGTATATCGGGTTGTTCGGCACGGTATGGGCGATCTACCATGCGCTGGTGCGGATCGGACTGAGTGGGCAGGGCACGCTGGACAAGGTGGCCGGGCCGGTGGGAGAGGCGCTGATCATGACCGCGCTGGGGCTGGCGGTGGCGATTCCGGCGGTGCTGGCGTTTAACGCGTTCAACCGCCGCAACCGGCTGTGGCTGGCGCGGCTGGACGGTTTTGCCCATGACCTGTATGTGCTTCTTTCAGTGGGCGATGAAAAGCCAGGGCAGCCATCATGAGTATCGGCGGCTTCGACCAGAAAAACCGTCAGCAACCGATGGCGGAGATCAACGTCGTGCCGCTGGTGGACGTGATGCTGGTGCTGCTGGTGATTTTTATCATCACCGCGCCCCTGCTGACCAATTCGGTAAAGATTGATTTGCCCAAGGCATCCAGCACCCCCAACATCACCAAGCCGGAGCATATCGAATTCGCCATTCGCGACGATGGCAGCCTGTATTGGAATGGCGAACTGGTGACCAGGGAGTCATTGCCCGCGCGCTTTGCAGTGGAAGCGAAAAAACAGCCGCAGCCCGAGTTGCATATCCGCGCCGACCGGCTGGCGGCGTATGAAAAAGTCGCCCAGGTAATGTCGGTCGCGGCAAAAACCGGTCTGGTGCGCATCGGTTTTGTGACGGAGCCGGAAGCGCGCTGAGCGGGAACGGTTTTGTTATTATGGCGCCGGTGCCCGAATGCCTGAAGGAGGCTAGCATTGTTGCGTGTGAAGAAATTATGGTGGGTTTTGTTGCTGTGCGGCTTGAACGGGCAGGCCGCGGCGGCTGGCGCCGAGGAAGGCAAGCCCGCCCCGCTGTTTGAGGCCAGCCTGCTGAATGGGCAGGCGTTTTCCACAGCGGCGGCCAAAGGCCAGGTGGTGATTCTCAACTTCTGGGCAACCTGGTGCCCGCCGTGCCGGCAGGAGATGCCGGCCTTTGACAGCTACTACCGGCAGCATCGCGAGCAGGGGCTGAAACTGATAGCGGTGAGCCTGGACGAGCCGGCGGACGAGGCCAAGGTGCGCGAGGTGATGAAGGCTTACGGCTTTGATGGGGCGATGGAAGCCAACACCAGGCACAAAGGCTACGGGCGCATCTGGCGGCTGCCGCTGACGTTTGTGATCGACCGCAAGGGCGTGCTGCGCAAGGACGGCTGGTATGGTTCCGCCGGAATCGACCAGCCGTTGCTGGAAAAAATCGTCACGCCCTTGCTGGAGGCAGATTAGAAGCTGTAGCGCAGCCCGGCGGACAGCAGCACTTCCGGCTCGATCTGGTAGCCGGTGACGCGCTGGTAGATCGGCACCTGGACGAAACCGAATGCCTGCACGTTCTTATTGATTGGCACCGTGGCGCCGGGGCTGATGTAGACCAGCGTGGCGCCGCTGTTGGCCACGTCGGCATTGGCGCCGGATTCGCGTTTTTCGGCGCGGGCGTTCAACTGCAATTGCGGCATGAAAGATTCAAACCCCATGTAGCGCACCCCGGCGCTGGCGTTCAGCCCGTTGCCGGGGCGGAATTTATCGTGGCTGTTCAGCGCAAACTGGAACGTGGCCTGCGCGAAGTAATCCCAATCGCGGTTGATGCTGCCGAAATGGTAGCCGCCCAGCAGCAGGTCGGTGGTGCCGGTGCCCAGTTGCAGGCCGCGATCCAGCGCCGCGCCGCTGGCGAAGGTGTCGTCGGTGCTGCCGGTGGGCAGTTTCAGGCCGAACGTCAGCCCGCTGCTATGGTCTGCGGTCAGCCCCTGGTAGCGCGCGGTGACGCGCAGGTCGCCGATGCCCTTGGAGGACGAGGTGTCGTCAAGCACCGGGTAATTCGCCCCGTACGTGCCATGCGAGCGGCTATACACCGGCAGTTGCACGTTCACCGCCCAGTCCGGGTTGATGCCGTAATCCAGCCCCAGTGTCAGGTTGCGGTTGATGGTGGTGTCCTGGACTTCGTTGCCGCTGGCGTTGACGTCGTCGCGGCTGACGGGACTGGTGCCGTGGCGGTAATCGTTTTGCTTGAAGTAGTCGAAACGGATGTCGAAGCGCACGCCCTCGCCGGTGGAATAACCTTGCGTGGTCCAGTCGGAATTGAGCGTGCAGCCGCAGCTGGAGCATGCCATGGCCGGCATCGAGAGCGCCAGGGGCAGGATGGAGAATAATCCTGCCTGAACGAGTGTGCTGCCGGTAAAACGCATGTGCATTTCCTTTTGTAAATTTGAGCGCAAGCTTGCGATTATAAAGGGCCGCATGCCCGTCCGAAAATGCGACGGATTGTCGCAGGCAGGCGGGTGGGAAAGGGCGCTTCCTTGGGCTGTATGCGGGACGCACTAAAAAGGCGCACTGTCTGCACCAATGCGGCTGTTGCACACTTGACGCGGGTGTGCCGAATGGGTTTTACTTTCAAGACAACCGCATCTGGTTGGCAAGCCCTGGGGAGGCTCCGGCTCCTCCGGTTTTTTCTCGATCCAAGGCGGGTACATGCCTGATAAAGCGCTAACCGATATTGCTGCATTTCAATGTTGTCCGGACGATGTCACCGGGGCATTGTTGCTGGGGCTGTTTGAAAGCAACCCGGATCCGGTGTATTTCAAGGATGGGGAGGGCCGCTGGCTGCTGGCCAACACCAGCGGCCTGGAAGTGTTCCACCTGACGGGCAAGCCTTATCAGGGCAAGACCGATGCCGAACTTGCCGAACTGACCCACCCGTTTTACCGCGAGGCTTTCCTGAGCTGCAAGGTCTCGGACGAGCGCGCCTGGAGCATGGGCATGCTGAGCCGGCACGAGGAAGTTGTACCGCTGCCGGAAGGTGGTTTCCGCGTGTTTGACGTGCTCAAAATGCCGCTGTTCAAACAGGACGGCAGCCGTCGCGGCCTGATGGTGCTGGGGCGCGAGGTGACGGAGCGCAAGGAAGCGGAAACCCAGTTGAACAGCCGTAGCGCCATTCTGGATGCGCTGATTTCCAGCGACTGGCTGCTGCATTCCTCCGAATCCTGGCAGAAAATCGCCCCGGATATCCTCGGCTTGCTGGGCGCCGCGTCAAAATTCAGCCGGGTCAGCCTGTTCAAGGGCGTCGCCAGCGCCAATGGCAGCATCAGCGCCGTGAATACGACGCGCTGGACCTCTCACGGCGAGGCGGCGTTTCCCGAGCGTTATCTGACCTTCAACTTTGCTGAAGAAGGCTGCTCGCGCTGGCTGGAGTATTTGCAGCAGGGGCAGCCGGTATTCGGCATGCGTGCCGCTTTCCCGGTGAGCGAGCTCAAGTTTTTGCAAAAGCTGGGTACCCACACCATCATCATGATCCCGATCACCGCGGGCGGTGAATGGTGGGGGTTCATGGCGGTGGAGCGCTGCGACCAGCCATGCGAAATCTCTCCGCAGGAACTGGGCGCGCTGATGGCGGCGGGCCGTTCATTCGGGGTGGCCATCCAGCGCGACATGTCCGGCGCCAGGTTGCGACAAGCCAGCATCGCTTTCGACAGCGCGGCAGAAGGTATCCTGATCACGGATGAGGATGTAAGCATCATCGCGATCAATCGCGGGTTCACCGACATTACCGGCTATCGCGAAGACGAAGTGCTGGGGCAGGTGCCCAACGAACTGAATCCCGAGCATATCGGCGCCGACAAGTACCGTGAAATCCGCCATGCCTTGCTGAATGAGGGGCGCTGGCGTGGGGAGGTGGCCAACCATCGGAAAAACGGCGAGCCGTTTGCCGAATGGATCACCATTACCACGGTGCGCGATGCGGACGACCGTGTTGTGAATTATGTCGGGGTGTTTGCCGACATTTCCGATACCAAGCAAGCGCAGCAGACCCTGCATGACATGGTCAACCACGATGCCTTGACCGGGTTGCCCAACCGGCGCCTGCTGAACGAATTGACCGATCACGCGCTACGGCGTGCCGAGCGCGAGCGCACCAGCCTGGCGATCCTGTTTATTGATCTCGACCGGTTCAAGGTGATCAACGACACCCTGGGCCACCAGGTGGGGGACAAACTGCTGGTGGAGGTTTCCAACCGGCTGAACGCGGTGATGCGCGAGAGCGATACGGTGGCGCGGTTGGGGGGCGATGAGTTCCTGGTGATGATGGACAGCCTGCGTGATGTGGAGGATGCCTCGCGCGTTGCCAAAAAAATCGTTTCTTCCCTGCAGGCGGAGTTCGTGATCGATGGCAAGGAGATTTTTATCGGTGCCAGTGTCGGCATCAGCGTATATCCCGGCGATGGTCGGGACGTGGATAACCTGATCAAGGCTGCCGATATCGCCATGTACCAGGTCAAGAGCGAGGGCAAGAACAACTATCGCTTTTATTCGGCCGACCTGAGCGAAAACGCGGTGGAGCGCTTCACCATGGAATCGCAGTTGCGCCGTGCGCTGGAGCGTCAGCAGTTCGAGGTTTATTACCAGCCGCGAGTGTCGGTGGCGACTGGCCGCATTGTGGGTGCGGAAGCGCTGGTGCGCTGGCAGCATCCTGAACTGGGCGTCGTGTCGCCGGCCAAGTTTATTCCGCTGGCCGAGGAAACCGGGCTGGTGGTGCAGATTGGCGAATGGGTGTTGCGTGAGGCGGCGGCGCAGGTGGCGGCGTGGGCTAGGCAAGGACTGGGTTTGCAATCCATTTCGGTCAATATTTCCGGGGTGCAGGTGCAGCGCAGCAATTTCCCCGACGTCGTGTACGGCATTCTGGTCGAGACCGGTTGCGAGCCCTCCGTGCTGGAACTGGAGATTACCGAAAGCATCGTGATGCATAATACCGAAAACGTCATCAGCGTTTTTAACCGCATCAAGGAACCCGGGGTCAGGTTGGCGATCGATGATTTCGGCACCGGCTATTCGTCGCTGTCTTATCTGAAACGCCTGCCGCTGGACAAACTGAAAATAGATCAGTCTTTTGTTCAAGAACTGACCCTGAATGCCGATGATAAGGCTATAGCTTCTGCCGTGATTGCGCTGGCGCGCAGCCTGAACCTGAAAGTGATTGCCGAAGGGGTGGAAACGCAGGATCAACTGGCCACCTTGACCGAAATGGGATGTGATGACGTGCAAGGGTACCTGTTTGGCCGGCCGGTGCCCGCGCCGGAATTTGCAGCCATGCTGAGGGCTGATGCCGAGAACGACAAGCCGTAATAATGGATAACAAACAAGAACAACACTACATTCTGCCTTCCCAGCTCCGCGTGGGAATCTACGTGCATCTGGACTTGTCCTGGATGCAGCATCCGTTTGCGCTCAGCAGTTTCAAGGTCAAGAACGAAGGCCAGATCACCAGCATCCTGAACATGGGGCTGGACCGTATCCGCTATGACCCGCTGCGCAGCGATGTTGAACCGTTGTCGCTGGAGGCCCCGGGGAGTGAGCCGCAGCCGGCGGATGCCGGCCAGCCCGAGTTGCCGGTCGAGCGCGCGGTAGTCACTGCGCAAATCAAGCTGCTGGACCAGACGATCAGGGATTGCGAGCAGGGATTCATCCGTGCGACGGTGATTGCGCGCCAGGCCTTGCAATCCATGGAAAGCAACCCGCGCGAGGCGCTTGCCGTGGCGGAACCGCTGATCAAGGGTATGGTGGATTCGATACTCACCGAAGGTGACGTGATCATCCAGGCGATGGACGGCAGCCGGTTGGGTGAAGAAACCTACTTCCATCCGCTGAACGTGACGGTGATGTCGTTGATGATGGCCAAGGCGCTGAACCTGGAGCAAGAGGAGGCGCATTGCCTGGGGGTGGCGGCGCTGTTTCACGATGCGGGCAAGGCGCTGCTTCCGGAAAACATCCGCAAAGGCGGCCGCCATCTGGATGTGGTTGCCCAGACCCTGTTCCGGCAGCACGCCGAATTCGGCGCCAACCTGGCCAGGGAGGCGGGGATGTCCCTGCGGCTGGCCAAAATCATCCTGCAGCACCATGAACTGGCCGATGGTTCCGGCTATCCTGCCGGCCTGGTGGATGACGAAATCGACCCGCTGGCACGCATCCTGTCGCTGGTGAATACCTACGAAAACCTGTGCAATCCGGTCAATCCGGTGGATGCCATGACGCCGTATGGGGCGTTGTCGTACCTGTTCTCCAACGAGCGCAAGAAATTTGATGGCCTGGTGCTCAACCAGTTCATCAAGTCGTTGGGGGTGTATCCGCCAGGCAGCATCGTGCTGCTGAACGATGGGGTGTACGGCATTGTGGTGTCGGTGAATCCGGCAAAATTGCTGCGCCCCTGCGTCATGGTGCATGACCGCCGTTTCGATCGCGACACTCCCAATGTAATTGACCTGGGCAAGGAACTGGATACCAGTATCAGCAAATGCGTAAGAAGCGACCAGCTACCGAAGGAAGTGGCCGAGTACCTGCAAAGCCGCCAGCGCCAGAGCTATTTTTTCCGGAAAGAGCGCAAAGACACCGCGGAAGAAACAGCACCCGCCTGACATCCGTTTCAGGGTTTTATTGCTGGCCGAGGTTGATTTTTCTCAAAGCTCCCCAACTTTAGGTTGAACATTACCTTTTGGGGAGTTTTTCCATGCGCTTCGACAAGTTAACCACCAAATTCCAGCAAGCCCTGTCCGATGCCCAGAGCCTGGCCGTAGGCAACGACAACCAGTTCATCGAGGCGCAGCACCTGTTGCTGGCGCTGCTCAGCCAGGATGATGGCGGCACGGCTTCGCTGCTGCAACGCGCCGGCGCCAACCTGGCACCGCTGAAAAACGGCTTGCAGCAGGCCATCAATCGCCTGCCCAAGGTGGAAGGCCACGGCGGCGAGGTCTCGATTTCGCGCGATCTCAACAACCTGCTCAACATCACCGATAAAGAAGCGCAGAAACACGGCGACGCCTACATCGCCAGCGAGATGTTCCTGTTGGCACTGACCGAGGACAAGGGCGAAACCGGCCGCCTGCTCAAGGAAACCGGCCTCAACCGCAAGGCGCTGGAACAGGCCATCAATGCCGTGCGCGGCGGCGAACATGTGCAGGACGCCGAAGCCGAAGGCAGCCGCGAAGCGCTCAAGAAGTACACCCTGGATCTGACCGAGCGTGCGAGACAAGGAAAGCTTGACCCGGTGATCGGCCGCGACGACGAAATCCGCCGGGCTATCCAGGTTTTACAACGCCGCACCAAGAACAACCCGGTGCTGATCGGCGAACCCGGCGTGGGCAAGACCGCCATCGTCGAGGGTTTGGCGCAGCGCATCGTCAACGGCGAAGTGCCGGAAACACTGAAGAACAAAAAGGTGCTGTCGCTGGACATGGCCGCCCTGCTGGCCGGCGCCAAGTACCGCGGCGAGTTCGAGGAACGGTTGAAGAGCGTGCTCAAGGAGCTGGCGCAGGATGAAGGCCAGACCATCGTTTTCATCGACGAAATCCACACCATGGTCGGCGCCGGCAAGGCCGAAGGTGCCATGGACGCCGGCAACATGCTCAAGCCCGCCCTGGCGCGCGGCGAACTGCACTGCGTCGGTGCTACCACGCTGGACGAATACCGCAAATACATCGAGAAGGATGCCGCGCTGGAGCGCCGTTTCCAGAAGGTGCTGGTGGATGAACCCACGGTGGAATCCACCATTGCCATCCTGCGCGGTTTGCAGGAGAAATACGAACTGCACCACGGCGTGGACATTACCGACCCAGCGATTGTTGCTGCGGCTGAACTGTCAAACCGCTACATCACCGATAGATTTTTGCCGGATAAGGCGATTGACCTGATCGACGAGGCCGCCAGCCGTATCAAGATGGAAATTGATTCCAAGCCGGAATCCATGGATAAACTCGACCGCCGCCTGATCCAGTTGAAGATCGAGCGCGAGGCGGTACGCAAGGAAAAGGACGAAGCCTCGCAAAAGCGCTTTGCCCTGATCGAGGAGGAAATCAGCCAATTGTCGCGTGAATACGCCGACCTGGAAGAAATCTGGAAGGCGGAAAAGGCGCAGGTGCAAGGCTCCGCCCACATCAAGGAAGAAATCGACCGCCTCAAAGCGCAAGTGGCTGATTTACAAAGAAAAGGCCAGTTCGACAAGCTGGCGGAAATCCAGTACGGCAAGTTGCCGCAACTGGAGGCCCAACTCAAGCAGGCCGAGGCGATGCAAGGCGCCGACGTGAAGCACAAGTTGTTGCGTACCCAGGTCGGCGCGGAAGAAATTGCCGAAGTGGTGAGCCGCGCCACCGGCATCCCGGTGAGCAAGATGATGCAGGGCGAGCGCGACAAGCTGCTACATATCGAAGAAAAACTGCACGAGCGCGTGGTGGGGCAGGAAGAAGCCGTGCGCTTGGTCAGCGATGCCATCCGCCGCTCACGCTCCGGCCTGTCCGATCCCAATCGGCCTTATGGTTCGTTCCTGTTCCTGGGCCCCACCGGCGTGGGCAAAACCGAGTTGTGCAAGGCGCTGGCGAATTTCATGTTCGATTCTGAAGACCACCTGATCCGTATCGATATGAGCGAATTCATGGAGAAACACTCGGTGGCGCGTCTGATCGGTGCGCCTCCCGGTTACGTCGGTTATGAAGAAGGCGGTTATTTAACTGAAGCAGTGCGCCGCAAACCTTACAGCGTCATCCTGCTGGACGAAGTGGAGAAAGCCCACCCGGACGTGTTCAACGTGCTGCTACAAGTGCTGGACGACGGCCGCATGACCGATGGTCAGGGGCGGACGGTGGATTTCAAGAATACCGTCATCATCATGACTTCCAACCTCGGCAGCCAGATGATCCAGCAGATGTCGGGCGACGATTACCAGGTGATTAAATTAGCTGTCATGGGCGAAGTCAAAACCTATTTCCGCCCCGAGTTCATCAACCGCATTGATGAAGTGGTGGTGTTCCACGCGCTGGATGAAAAGAACGTGAAATCCATCGCCGCCATCCAGCTCAAGAACCTGGAAAAACGGCTGGCCAGCATGGAAATGGCGCTGCAAGTCAGCGATGCGGCACTGGCCGAAATCGCCAACGCCGGCTTTGATCCGATCTATGGCGCAAGGCCGCTCAAGCGTGCGATCCAGTCCGAACTGGAAAACCCGCTGGCGAAAGAAATCCTGGCCGGGCATTTTGCGGCGAAGGACACCATCAAGGTGGATTTCAAGGGCGGGCGCATGGTCTTCGACAAAGCCTGACGCGAAAACAAAAAAGCCGACCATGTGTCGGCTTTTTTGTTGGTGGAAAACTTCGCTGATGTTTAAGATATTTGTGAACGTTCTGCTGTCCAACTGTGCAGAAGGCAAGGGAAGGGGTATCCAAATGCGAATTTACATTGTTCTGTTGTTACTGCTGGCAGGTTGTGCCAGCAACGGCACCCAGCCCGGTGGTGCGCCCGAGATCGAGCGTATCTCGGGCGCAGAGTTGGAACAACTGATGCCGCAGCCGACAGCCAGCCTGACGTTGGAGGATATTGTGCGGTTGTCCACGACGGGGGTGCCGGTGGATGACATCATCGGGCAACTGCGGCAGGTCGGGACGTTTTTTGACCTTGCACCCAGCCAGGCGATCGATCTTCACCGGCGCGGTGTGGACAGCCGGGTGCTGGATTACTTGCATCAAGCCAGCGTGCAGGCAGTGCGGGATAGTATGGTGGACGAGATCAACCGGCGCGGCGATCTGTGCCAGGCGCAACAGGACAAGCTGGAGCGTGAATTAATGCGGAGGTCGGGTGCGGCCTATTGCGGCCCGTACTGGGGACCGTATCCTTACGGGCCTTACCGGCACTATCCTGGCAGCGGCTTCTACTGGGGCTGGTAAGGGTCCAGGTCGCGGCGCGCGGCGTGTTCGCGCAGCTTGAGGGCAAACGCGTGGCGCGCACGCAGGCGCGGGTCGGTCAGGATGAATTCCAGGGTTTCGCCCAGCAGCATGACGATGCCGAGGATGGGCAACGCCAGCATCAGCCCGGCAACGTCGGCAATGGCGCCGCCGATGAACAGCATCAGTACCGATAGCAGCGGATGCAGGCGCAGGCTTTTGCCGACCACGGCAGGCATGAAAACGAAATCATCCAGCAGGCGGATGGCGGCAAACAGCAGGATGACGCCGTAAGCGATGGACACGTCGCCGGGGAAATCGGTGCCGGCAACCAGCAGGATCATCAGTCCGCCCAGCAGCGGCCCCAGGTAGGGAATCTGCCCGATGATACCGGCGATGGTTGCCAGCAGCAGGGGGGAGGGCAGTCCCAGCGCCCACAGGCCGATGAACAGCATGAAAATGTCGATCAGGGTCAGTTTGATCAGGCCGATGAAATAAAGCCGGGCGGCGCGATCCACGGCATGGCTGAGATACAGTGTTTTTTCAAAGAAGGCGTTGGGGACGGCCTGGCCCAGGAACTTGCGGAAGTTGCCGCCTTCCTTGAGCAGGAAGTAGGTAATCACCGGCACCAGCAGGACGGACGGCAGCCATGCCGCCAGCGTGATCAGGATGCCGGCCAGGTGTTCTTCGGCGAAATGTTCCTGCATGGACAATGCATGCGATTTGACCGCGTTGGCGAGATGCGCTTTGCGTGCAAAGCTGAGTTTTTGCTCCATGTTCGCCATCAGCCCGTCGATCAGCGAATATCCGCCCGAGAGGTAATGCGCCACGGTGACCTGCAAATCGTCGGCTTTGGCCAGGATCATCGGATACAACAGTAGCAGCAAACCGCTGAGGGCAAGCAGGAATGCGCCGGAAAGCGTGGCTGCCGCGAAGTTGCTGGAAAAGCCGGAAAGCACCATGCGCCGGGCGAGAGGGTCCAGCAAATAGTAGAGCACCAGCGCCAGCAGGAAAGGCACGATCAGCCACAGGATTTTCTGGAACAGGAACAGCAGCAGGCAGGTTACGGCGATGATGCCGCACCAGGTGATCGGGCCGGGGGTTGTGCGGGCAATCTGCATTAGACGATAAAGCGGTTGATGGCTTCGCGCAGCCGGTTGCCGATATGGCGCGACAACTGCAGCGATATTTTTGACGCGACTTTGGCATGGGTTTCGAGCAGGCCGAGAAAGTCTTCGCGGAACAGTACTGCCAGGGTACAGTCAGTGGCGGCGCGCACCTGGGCCATGCGCGGAGCATTGTCGAGCAGCGCCAGTTCGCCGAAAAACTGGCCGGAGGACAATGTGGCAATGGCGCCATCCAGCGGGCGGCCCTGGCGGCAGATGATGACTTCACCGGACAGCAGGAAATAAATGGCTTGCCCTTCTTCGCCTTCATCGAACACGATCTCGCCTTTGCTATAGTGGCGTTCGTGCAGCAGGTTGTGGATGATGCGCAACTCGCTGGAACTGAGTCCGGCAAACAAGGGGACGGCTCTGAGCCGAGCCAGGCTGGTTGGCTCCTGCCGCTTGCGTAAAAAGCTTATTATCATTGTGTTTTCGGGTATGCGCGAATTGAGCGCTGCCATAGTAATCCGAAAACGGGATTTTCTACAAATTAATCATGGAGTAATAACCTGAATCGCCATGCGCCAGTTAACCACGACTTTGAGACTCAACACCCGGGGGCGGGGCATTTACGACATCACAGCCGAGATTGTCGCCTGGGTGCGCTCGGCGCAGATGACCACGGGTTTGCTGACGGTGTATATTCAGCATACTTCCGCCAGCCTGTTGATCAACGAGAACTATGATCGCGATGTGTTGACCGACCTGGAAACCTTTTTTGCGCGGCTGGTGCCGGATGGTGACCCGATGTTCATTCACACGGTGGAAGGTGCTGACGATATGCCGGCCCATGTGCGTACGGCGTTGACCCAGGTGCATCTTTCCATCCCGGTGGTCGATGGCAAGCCGGTGCTGGGCACCTGGCAGGGCATCCTGCTCTATGAGCACCGGCATGAGCCCGCGCAGCGGCGGGTGGTGTTGCACGTGATCGGCGAGTGAGCGTCATCAGAAATGACTCTAAATTGGTTATCATCAAGAAAGTCGGAATGAGGATTTCAAGATGAACTGGTACCGTAATTTAAGCGTTCGCTGGAAACTGCAAATCGGTTTTTTTGCCGTGGCGGTGGTGACCACGCTGTATAACCGTTGGCATGCGACGCACGAACTGAAGAACATGATCGAGATCGCCAGAGCGGGGAACGCCCCGGCGGAAATCCTGCGGCAACTGGAAGCCAACCTCCATGCCTATGCGTTCAATTCCATCTGGGAAACCGGGTTGGAGTTCCTCTGCCAGTTTCTGGTGATCGCTTTTATCGCCAACCTGTTCGCCAAGCCGATCATCCATCTGAGCCATGTGCTGAAGCAGGTGGAAACCGGGGATCTGACCAAATTTGCCAACCACCACGCGCAGGATGAAGTGGGGGTGCTGGGCAAGGCATTTAATATGGTGCTGCTGAAGTTCAACCGTATCTTGCGGGAGGTGGAGGATAGCGGCAAACATATGGAGCAGTCCGCGTTCCAGGTGGCAAAAATCTCGCATGAAATTTATGACGTGGGCCGGCATCAGGAAAACCGCTCGGGTGAAGTGCTGAGTGCAATGCAGGAACTGCATGAGGTATCGTCCAGCGTCCAGTCGCAGGCGATCGAGGCGGCGGAACGTTCGCGCAAGGTGGAAAGTCTGGCCAGGGAGGGGATCGCCCATGTCAGGAACAATATCGGTGCGATGGAGGAAACCACGCAGGAAGTCAGCCGTGCCTCGCGGGAGATCGAAGACCTCGAGCAATCGGCCCAGCAAATCCACGTGATTGTGAACACCATCAAGGAAATTGCCGGGCAGACCAACTTGTTGGCGCTGAATGCGGCGATCGAGGCCGCGCGTGCCGGTGAGCAGGGACGCGGGTTTGCCGTGGTGGCCGATGAAGTCAGGAAGCTGGCGGAGCGCACTTCCAACTCGGCGGAAGAGGTGAGCGACATTATCGAGGGGTTGTCGGGCAAGGTGCACCAGGTCACGGCCACCATGGGTAGCGCCGTCGAGAAGGTATATGTCACGCAGGAAGGCGCCCGCAAGACGGCGCAGACCATTGAAATCATGGCCAGCAACTCGGTGGAAGCCGCAGTGGGCAATCAGGGGATTTCCGACATCAGCCGGCAACAACTGGAGCAGTTCGGCCTGCTCAAATCCAACATTGAAACCTTGTTTGCCACCCTCAAGGAAAACGGCACCAAGGTGGAAGCCACGGCGGCGATTGGCGAGGACCTGCGCCGGGTGTCCAGCCGCCTCAATGAACTGATGGCGGGCTTCCAGTTCTCGCATGAGAAAGTTATTGAGCCGGCGCAAAACGAGCAGCGCGAGGCGCCGCGGATTCATAACAGCCTGCTGGTAAAAGTGTCCCAGGGCGGGGAGTCGCAGGATGCGCAACTGATTGATGCCATCAGCCAGGATGTGTCGATGAAAGGGGTGCGGTTATCCCTGGCGCATCGTGTGGATCAGAATCAGCCGATAGAACTGGATATTTATTTGCCACATGAAGATCTTAAGGTTTATGAGCGGCAGCAGCCGCTCCATCTGCTGGGCAAGGTGACTTGGCAGAGTGGCCAGGATGGGCGCAATCGCTGCCTGGCGGGGGTTGGTTTTGTTGATTTGAAGGAAAGCGACCGCCTGAAGTTGAAGGAATGTTTCAAGTACTTCAACATGAAGGCGGAGTTCTGAAATGTTTTTTTAAGGAGTCTGATGTGAAGCCGCAATTTGCAAAAAAACTAGTATCCGGTTTGTTGTTGTCCCTGCTGATGGCACCGGCCTGCCATGCGGCAGGGCTGAAGGTGGTTGAGGGTTTGAAAATGCCGGAGTCGGTGGCAGTGGCCGCTGATGGCCGGATTTTTGTTTCCGAGATCGGTGAATTCGGCAAGCCTGGTGACGGTGATGTGGCAATCGTGACTGCCGACGGCAAAATCAAGCCGTTCGCCACCGGGCTGGATGACCCCAAGGGCCTGGCTTTTGCCAAGGGTGACCTGTATGTGGCGGATAACCAGCGGATTGTGAAAATCGGCAAGGATGGCAAGTGGAGCGTGTTCGTGGCGCCGGAGGCTTTTCCCGTCAAGCCGCAGTTCCTGAACGATCTGGTGCTGGGTGAGGATGGCGCGCTGTATGTGTCCGATAGCGGCGATTTGAAAGGCAAGGGCGGCGCCGTCTACCGGATTGCCATGGATGGCAGCAAGGTCAGCGTGGTCGTTAATGCGGATGATCCGCGGGTGCTGGCGCCGAACGGGCTGTTGGCCGATGGCAAGGAGCACTTGCTGATGGTGGATTTCTTTTCCGGCATTCTTTACCGCCTGAAAATTGCCACTGGCAAACTTGAACCGCGGGCGGAAGGGTTTGGTGGCGGCGATGGCATTGTCCGGGATAAACGGGGCGTGCTCTGGGTGAGCGACTGGAAGAATGGCCGGGTGTTCTCACTGAAAGCCGACGGCACGCTGATGCTGGCGAAAACCCTGTTTCAGTCCGCTGCCGACATCGGCCTGAGTGCCGATGGCAAGTTCATCCTGGTACCGGATATGAAGGCCGGCACGCTGACCTGGTTGCCAGTCAAGCAGTAGTCGTAATTGAATCGGGCGAGGCTGGTACGGCCTCGCCCGGCAGATGTTCAGAATGCCACTTCAACCGTGCCGTCGTCTTTTGCCACACCCTTGATAATTTGCCCGGATTTGGTTTTGACCGCCACGATTTGGCCTGCTGTTGCGTTGCCCATGGCGCGCCCTTCCGATGACACCTTGAAATTCTCGCCCCGGGCGATGACGATCACCTGCTGCCCCTGGCGGATGACCAGGGCGGCGCGCAGCACTTCCGGGCGTACCGGGCTGCCGGCCGGGATGCTGGCAGCCGTGGTTTTGCCGACCACCTGCTCAGGCTGGGTGAAAACGCCAACCGGGTAAGGCGTCAGGTCGATGACCTGTACCTCGACATCCTGCGGCTCAATCACTTGCCCGCCACCAATAGCATGGGTGCTCACCAGGGCTTTGCCGGTGACCTTGACCAGCACCGAAACATACAATGCCCATTTGACGGGTGAAGAGCAGCTGACCTTGACGCTGGCGCGCCCCCACAGCCGGTTCCCGGAAGGCAGCGAGGTTTCCAGGTTGTCGCATTTGCCGACCTTGACGCGAGCATCGGGCGGGGTGGCGGAAATGCTGACCTCGCCGGCGATGCCTGCGGTTTTTTCCTGGGCAAAAGCTTCGGCCGCCGCCTGGATGGATTCCCGGGATTGCCATTGCGTGGCGGCAAGCGCGGAGCAGGACAGCATCATGCCGATGAGGTAGAGGCCCGCGAGCTTGTAATAATCTTGATGCTTGTGTATTGCCATGGCTTAAATGAAAATGCCCTGAATTGATATTTGGTTGGATTCGATTCTAACCCTATTTTTCTTGCCTGAGCGCACGCAACCAGCATACATGACATGACGCAAGAGCAGACCCCTACTGATATTGCCCGGCAGGCGCTGAAAGACCTGGTGCTGCACAAACTGCCGCCGACCCCGGAGAATTTTCGCCGGGCTTACGACGACATTGCCGGGCAGCGCTCGGAAGATGCGCTGCAGATGCTGGTCCGCTTGCTGCGCGATGCCGGCAGTGCGCACTCGCGCTGGCTGGGGCTGGCGGTACAGATCGAGCATGCTGCCGCCAAAGGGGACGCTGCCGCACAGGAGCAGCTGATTCGGCAGTTGATCCCCGCCGGTAATGTGGCGGGAAACTGGGGGGATGTGCTCAGGGATTTATTGAAGGAGCTGGAAACCAATCGTCCCGGCTACACCCTCAGCAAGAAAAAGGATGCGCTGGAACGGGTGCTGACGAATTTTGGCGGCGATCCCGCGGCGCTGGTGCCCAGGCTGCAAGGTCTGGTAGCGCTGTGGAAGGGGAGTGGGGAATCCCTGCCCAATGAGTTGGTTGCCGAGCTTGAACCGGTCAGGACGGTGCCCGTGGAGCATGGCGCCAGTGGGCCGGGGTTGAGCAGTGCGCCTACCGACACTGCCATCTGGTGGCGCGAGATGCTGATACAGACGCTGGAGTTCGGGGTGGTGAGCGGTCTGGCATTTTTGCCCGAGCTCCAAGGCCATGCCCGGCAAGTGTTGGAGCAGGCAAAAAATGCGCATACGGACAAAGAAACCGACAAACTGGGCGAGGCGATCAAGGCGCTGTGGTACCGCCTGGAACTGAACCGCGATGCCCAGACCCGGCTGCACGAGGCGCTGCTGCAGCTGATGCGCCTGCTGGTGGATAACGTGGCGGAACTGGTGGTGGACGACGAGTGGATGCAGGGACAAATCCAGATCATCCAGGACATCATGACCCATCCGCTGGAACTGGACGCAATTTATGAGGCGGAAAGCGCGCTCAAGGAGTTGCTGTTCAAGCAGGGCAAGCTCAAGCACAGCGTGATCGAGGCCCGGGAGGGCATCAAGCGCATGGCTGAGGATTTTGTCGCGCGGCTGGCGCAAATGACCGAGCATGCCGGTCAGTATCACGCCAAAATCGAAGGGTATCAGGCGCAGATCAGCAGTACCGGTGACATTGTTGAACTGAACGTGGTGCTGGATGGCTTGATGCGGGATACGCATTCGATGCAGATGGATGCGCTGCGCGCTCATGACGATATCAAGGCAATCCAGACCAAGGCCGATGAAGCGCAAAGCAAGGTGCGCGAGTTGACGATGGAAATGAGTCAGCTGAGCGAAATGGCGCAAGAGGATTACTTGACCGGTGCGTTGAACCGTCGCGGCATGAACGATGCCTTTGAGCGCGAATTCAGTCGTGCCGAGCGCGCCGGGACGCCAGTCAGCGTTGCGGTGCTGGACGTGGACCATTTCAAGAGGCTGAACGACGGGCTGGGGCACGAGGCCGGCGACAAGGCTCTGATGCACCTGGTGCGGGTGACGCGCGAGGCGTTGCGGCCTACAGACATTCTTGCGCGCTATGGCGGCGAAGAGTTCGTCATCATCCTCCCCGAGACGGACGCGGAGGAAGGTTTTCATGTCATGCAGCGGGTGCAGCGTGAACTGACGAAAAATATTTTTCTGCACAACAACCAGAAAGTATTGATCACTTTCAGCGCCGGGGTCGCGCAACGCCAGGCGCAGGAACCCCAGGAGCAGGTGATTCAACGTGCCGACGAAGCGATGTACCGGGCAAAACATGCCGGACGCAATCGCGTGTTCAGCGCGGAATAACCGACGGGTTTTTTCTTGCCGCTCCGGCAACCAGTTGCCGCAAATTGCCGCAGTGCTTCCGCACAAATTTCAAATAAGCCATTGATTATTAATATTTAATATATTCTGGCACGGATGATGCTTTAATCGGGTGAAATCCATTTTTGTGGAACATCCGATTCATGAACAAGATTGATAAAGCATTTGCGTTTCAGGAAAAAGCGTTGGCGGTCAGAAGCTATCGCCAGGAACTGATCGCCTCCAACATTGCCAATGCCGATACGCCGCAATACAAGGCGGTCGACGTCAACTTTGCCGATGCCATGAAAAAGGCATTGAGCGGTATCCGTGATGGCCTGGATCTGAACAAAACCAGCGCGCGCCACCTGGATGGCCATGCCGCCGGTAGCCTGTACGGCATCAAGCCGCTGTACCGCACCTCGGTTCAGCCCAGCATTGACGGCAATACGGTGGATAACAATCTTGAGCAGGCGCAGTTCACCGACAATTCCCTGAACTACATGTCCACGCTGACTTTCATCAACAGCAATATCCAGGGTGTCACCATGGCCCTGAACGGAGGTAAATAATGGCTTTGTTCAACGTGTTTGATATTGCAGGCTCGGCCATGACGGCGTAGTCCATGCGCCTTAACGTGGTAGCCAGCAACATGGCCAACGCCGACAGCGTGACCAGTTCCAACGGCAAGCCTTACGTGGCCAAGCAGGTGGTGTTCGAGGCCAAGAAGCTGAATGAAAAGCTGCCCAAGGGTGTGGCCGGCGTGGTGGTGCAGAAGGTGATTGATGATCCTGCCCCCATGAAGCTGGTGTACGACCCGGCAAGCCCCTACGCGGACGGCAACGGGTACGTGACCATGCCCAATGTGAATGTGGTGGAAGAGATGGTCAACATGATTTCCGCGTCGCGCTCGTACCAGGCCAATGTGGAAATGATGAATACAACCAAACAATTGATTCAGCGTACGTTGACGCTGGGCAGCTAATTTAATCGGGTTTATCAAGGAGAGTACGCATGGTAGCTACTGTAAAAAACGATCCAGTCACCGGTCTGCCGACCACCCAGACATCGTCGGGTTCTGCGGTCAAGGATCAGGAAGACCGCTTCCTCAAGCTGCTGGTGACGCAGATGAAAAACCAGGACCCGCTGAATCCTCTGGATAACGCGCAAGTCACTTCGCAAATGGCGCAGCTGTCTACCGTGACCGGTATTGAAAAACTCAACGCCACCCTCGAATCAATGAGTGCGACGCAAACCTATCAATCGGCTGGTCTGATCAATCATGGCGTGCTGGCTCCCGGCTCGTTCCTGAATCTTTCCACCAGCAATGGCGTTAGCGCCGGGGTGGCTGGTATTGATCTGCCGAAGGCGGCGGACAAGGTAACGGTCAAGGTGTTCAATGAAGCTAACCAGCTGGTGCGCGAGATCGATCTGGGCAAGCAAGCCGCCGGCTCTACCCTGTTCAGCTGGGACGGTAAGACGGATGCCGGCGCGGCAGCCCCGGATGGCGCCTATCACTTCACGGTGCAGGCAACCCAGGATGGCAAGTCAGTCGAGCCGGTTGCGCTGGCGGTTGGCCTGGTCAACAGCGTGCTGCTGGACAAGACCGGTCCCAAACTGGTGGTGGATGGCATGGGCAAGCTTGATCTGGCTGAAGTCAGACAGATTCTGTAACAGATTAATGACTAAATATTAGTAACTCTTTGGAAATCAGGAGATAACAATGGGCTTTCAACAAGGTTTAAGTGGTCTGAATGCAGCGTCCCGCAGCTTGGACGTTACCGGTAACAACGTAGCCAATGCCAGCACCGTCGGCTTCAAGCAAAGCCGTGCCGAATTTGCGGACGTATACGCCAATTCCCTGAACGGTTCCGGCGCTACGCCGATTGGCCTGGGTGCCAAAGTGGCTGCGGTAACGCAACAGTTCACCCAAGGCGGCATTACCGTCACCAACCTGCCGCTGGATCTGGCAATTAACGGTGGTGGCTTCTTCCGCATGAGCAATGCCGGCGTGACGACTTATACGCGTAACGGTCAGTTCCAGCTGGACAAGAATGGCTACGTGGTGAACGCACAAGGTTACCGTCTGCAAGGTTATCTGGCGAACAACACCGGCACCATCCAGCAGGTTGCGCCTCCGGTGGATCTGCGCCTGTTTAATCCATCTACCAGTTCGGATGTTGCGCCGCAGGCAACGGGTACCAGCACCGCCGCTACTGGTGTTGAAGCGGTGATCAACCTGGATTCGCGCGAAGCGGCTCCAGCAACGGCAACGTTTGCTCCTGGTGACCCAACTTCTTATAACCGTACGACAGCGTTATCAATTTTTGATAGTTTGGGCAATGCTCATACCTATCAGATTTATTTCGTGAAGGGTTCTGCTGGGTCGTCCGCAGCAGGCGCTGCTCGAACGGCTGGTGCTACCTCGGCGCAAGGAGCGGGCGCAAAAACCATGGTTGATGCAGTGCTTGCTGCCGGAGGTACTAATGCACAGGCAGGCCAAGCTGCCGCGGCAGCGATTGGTGCGGCAAATCCTGCTGCGGCAGTGGCGGCGGTAGGAGCTTTGGGCTTGGTGCCGGCGGCAGTTCAGACCGCAGCTGATGCTGCCGTTGCTACATTGGTAGCGGCGAATGTGAACGCAACCGGGGCTCAAGCTGCCGCTGCACAAGCAGCAGCAGCAGCCGGTGCGGTTCCGGGTACTTGGGATGTTTACACAACAGTATCCAATCCTGCGAGTGCGACGAATGTTGCTTCAAACCCAATTGCGTTGGGTTCTCCGCTTGGAACGCTTACTTTTAACACAGCCGGTACACTGACATCTTCAACAATTCCTGCCGCAGGTCAGACTATTACTGCGGTAGAGTTGGGTTCCCCTGGGATTAATGCAAGTGCAATGACATTTAAGGTGAACTTTACTGGATCAACACAATTCGGGTCAGTTTTTAAAGTTAATTCCTTGGAGCAGGATGGTTTTACCGCCGGTTCCCTGGCTGGCTACAGCGTGGGTGCGGATGGCGTGATTGTTGGTCGCTACACCAACGACATCACCAAAAACCTGGGGCAGGTGACACTGGATTCCTTCCGCAATCCGCAAGGCCTGGACCCAATCGGCAACAACCAGTGGGTGGAAACTTCCGAATCCGGCGCAGCGATTACTTCTGATCCTGGTTCCGATGGCAACCATGGCCCGATCCAATCCGCTGCTACTGAAGATTCCAACGTGGATCTGACGCAGGAACTGGTGAACATGATCATTTCCCAGCGTGTGTATCAGGCGAATGCGCAAACCATCAAGACGCAGGATCAGATCCTGCAAACCTTGGTCAACCTGCGTTAAAGGCTGGAGTTTAGTTAAGGAACTGTTATGGATCGCCTGCTTTACATTTCGATGAATGGTGCCAAGCACAGCATGCTGCAACAAGCTGTGACGGCAAACAATCTGGCGAATGCCTCGACGGATGGCTACAAGGCGCAGAATAGTGCTTTCCGCGCCTTGCCGGTGTATGGGCCAGGTATGCCGACCCGCACTTTTGTGGTGGATTCCACCCCGAATGCGGATTTGTCGGGCGGCACCATCAAGACGACCGGCCGTAATCTGGATCTGGCGGTGCATGGCCGCGGCTGGTTTGCGGTGCAGGATGCCAGGGGCAACGAGGCGTACACCCGCAATGGCGCGCTGGAAGTGACCAGCACCGGTTTGCTGGTGACCAACAGCGGCCTGCCAGTGGTGGGTGATGGTGGTCCGATCACGGTTCCTACCGATTCTGATGTGACGATCGCAAAAGACGGCACGGTAAGTATTGTAACCAACAACCAGTACCAGAATCAGGTGCAGATTGGCCGTCTCAAGCTGGTGAATCCTGCCGATGTCGACATGGTGCGCGGTGATGATGGCTTGTTCCGCCACAAGAATGGTCAGCCGATTGCCGCGGACGCAAAGGTGAATCTGGTGGCTGGCGCATTGGAAAGCAGCAACGTGAATGCCGTGAATGCCTTGATTGACATGATCGATCACTCGCGCTTGTTCGATATGCAAGTCAAGTTGCTGCACAAGGCCGATGAAAACGAAACCAGCGCAATCAAGTTGATGGCGCTGAATGGCTAATGCTTAACCAATCTGAATAACACTGAAAATTAGGAATAATCATGCTTAGATCACTCTGGATTGCCAAAACCGGGATGGAGTCCCAGCAAACCAATATTGACGTCATTTCCCATAACCTGGCCAACGTCAGTACCAACGGTTTCAAGAAAACCCGTCCGGTGTTTGAGGATTTGATTTATGTCACCCTGCGTCAGCCTGGGGCACAAGCTTCCCAGCAAACGGAAGTGCCTTCCGGTTTGCAACTGGGTACCGGTGCACGCCCTGTGGCGACCGAGCGTATCCATATTCAGGGTGGTATTCAGCAAACCGGCAACTCATTCGACCTGGCAATTCAGGGTAACGGTTTCTTCCAGATTCAATTGCCTGACGGTACCCTGGCTTACACCCGTGATGGTTCATTCCAGGTGAACAACCAAGGCGTGGTGGTGACGGCCAATGGTGACCCTCTGCAGCCCCAGATCACGATTCCGGTTGATGCGGTGAAGGTGGATATTGCCAAGGATGGCACGGTGACCATCACACAACCGGGCAATGTCACCACCACTCAGGGGCCGATCACGCTCAGCAACTTCATTAACCCAACAGGTTTGCAGAGCGTTGGCGATAATCTGTATCTGGAGACTGTGTCATCCGGCGCACCCAATACCGGCAATCCTGGCACCAATGCGCTGGGCAGCCTGCAGCAAGAGTTTGTTGAAACTTCCAACGTCAGCGTGGTCGAAGAGCTGATCAACATGATCCAGGCGCAGCGCGCTTATGAAATCAACTCCAAGTCCATCCAGGCTTCCGACCAGATGCTGCAACGCCTAGTGCAGCTATAAGGCGGTGATTGGGAGTGCGGTTGCAGCAAGGCTGTAGGATAATGGTAAGCTGGTATTGAAAAGGTTAGGAGAGAAAGATGATGGTGCGTAATGTATTCATGCTGATCGGCGCTCTGGCGTTGGTGGGCTGCAATACGGATCCTCCTACGCGTGTGCAGTTGCCCACTACGGTGCGCCCTACACCAGCTCCAGTAGCTGCAGCGGATGGTTCCATTTATCGCGCCAATGGTAGTCGGCCCTTGTTTGAGGATCGCCGGGCACGTTTTGTCGGCGATACCATCACGGTCAACCTGGTTGAAAAAACCTCGTCCAACCGGAAAACTAATGAATCCTCTGCCCGTACCGCGAACGCAGACGTGAATATTGGTACCCCAAAAGTACTGGGTATTACGCCAGGCTTGCCAGTTACGGGCAATGTGCTCAATAACCGGGTGCAGAGTGACCTGAATTCAAGTTTTACCGCGAATTCCGATATTTCCACCAGCAACAAACTGGATGACGGCAATAGCAACACCATCAGCGGCACGATCGCGGTGACGGTGATTGAGGTGCTGCCCAATGGCAACCTGATGGTGAGCGGCGAAAAAATGGTGGCAATTAACCAGGGCACCGAATTTGTTCGCCTATCCGGAGTGGTTAATCCCATCGACATATCCGGCACGAATACGGTCAGCTCCACGAAAATCGCTGATGCCAAGATTGAAAGCAAGCAGAAACAGGACGTAGATACGGCCCAGGTGCTGAGCGCCATGGCGCGCTTCTTTACTGTCCTGCTGCCATTCTGACCTAGAGGTTGATATGAAAAAGACATTGTTTCTGGTGAGCGTGCTAATGGGGTTGCTGGGTGCAATGCCTGTGCATGCTGAGCGCATCAAGGATCTGGCCTCGCTGCAAGGCGTACGCTCCAACCAACTGGTTGGTTATGGCCTGGTGGTCGGCCTGGATGGTACGGGCGACCAGACCACGCAAACGCCATTCACGGTGCAGAGTATCCTCAATATGCTGGGTCAACTGGGAGTTAACGTCCCGGCGGCCACTAACCTGCAGTTGAAGAACGTTGCCGCAGTGATGGTGACGGCCAATCTGCCAGCATTTGCCAAGCCAGGCCAGGCGCTGGATGTGACAGTGTCGTCGCTGGGTAATGCCAAAAGCTTGCGTGGCGGCACGCTGTTGCTGACCCCGTTAAAAGGCGCAGATGGCCAGGTGTACGCTATGGCGCAGGGCAATATGCTGGTGGCCGGTGCCGGTGCGGCAGCCGGGGGTTCCAGCGTGCAAGTCAACCAGCTTAATTCAGGCCGGGTACCCAATGGCGCCACAGTCGAACGCGAGGTGCCGACCAGTGTTGGCCAAGGTCAATTCGTTCATCTCGAGCTCAATAAATTCGATTTCACCACGGCTTCGCGGGTGGTGAATGCAATTAATCGCAGCTTTGGCGCAGGTACCGCAGTGGCAGTGGATGGGCGTCTGGTACGCGTTAATGCACCGGCGGACAACAACCAGCGCGTTGCTTTTATCTCGCGGATTGAAAATATATCGGTCGCCCCGGGCGAAGATATTGCCCGTGTGATTTTGAATGCGCGTACCGGTTCCATCGTGATGAACAAGGAAGTAGCGCTGGATACCGTGGCTGTCGCACATGGCGGTCTGTCCGTCGTGATCAGCAGCGAGCCGCTGGTGAGCCAGCCAAATGCGCTGGCCCAAGGGCAGACTGTGGTGGCCGAGCAAGCGGAAATTGAAATTAAGGAAAAGAAGGGTGAACTGGTGATGTTGCGCTCCGGTGCCACGCTCGGTGAGGTGGTCAAGGCGCTGAATGCCGTGGGCGCGACCCCGCAGGACCTGCTGGCCATTCTCCAGGCGATGAAGGCGGCAGGCGCGCTAAAAGCTGAGTTGGAAGTCATCTAACCCAAGAGCTATTCAAATCATGGCACTGACCAATTTTTCCAATCAGCTGGCAATTAATCCACAGGCGCTCGACCAGTTGCGGTCGCAGACGCAGCATGCCGATACACGCGAAGGCATCAAGGCTGCGGCCAGACAGTTTGAAACCTATTTCCTGCAGATGATGTTGCGCAACATGCGCGAAACATTGTCGCAGGATGGTTTGTTCGACAGCCAGGAAACCAAAAGCTTTACCGAGATGTTTGATCAGCAATTGTCACAGACGATTGCCCAGGGCAAAGGCATCGGGCTGACCGATATGCTGCTGGCCCAGATCGAAAGGTCTTTGCCGAAAACTCCCGGCGCCACGCCTGCTGCGACGCGCCCCGTGACATATGATCTGCCCAAAGCGGGGCAGGAGGCGGCGGCAATTGATCCGACATCATCGCCGACTTTGGCTGCCCAGAGCGCGAAGGAAGGCACCACCGCACCCGCCGGATCCAATGAATTCATCCAGCAGATGTGGCCGCACGCAGTGGGTGCGGCAAAATCGCTGGGGGTTCCCCCCCAATCATTGCTGGCGCAAGCGGCTCTGGAAAGCGGCTGGGGTAAGCGCGAACTGAAAAACGCGGACGGCAGCAATACCTACAACCTGTTCAACATCAAGGCGGGAAGCAATTGGACAGGCGCAACGGTGACACGCGAAGTTTCCGAGTACAGGCACGGCAACCTGGTGAAAAGCACCGAGAAATTCAGGGCCTATGGCTCCTATGAAGAGGCTTTCTCTGATTATGCAAAATTGATTTCGGGCAGTTCCCGCTACTCTGGCGCGGTGAACCAGGACGCCCAGGGCTTTGCTGCAGGGTTGCAGCAGGGTGGTTTTGCCACTGATCCGGCGTATGCCAGCAAAATAATGCGGGTGTTCAACAGTCCGGCTTTCCGTGAAACCTTGCCGGGAGATGCATTGCAGGGTGTGCTGAGCTGATTTGCGGCGGGCCGCAGTGATTGGTTGGGCAGGTGTCAATCGAGAACAAATTAACTGAAAAACGAGCTCAAGTTTTTGCCCGTTTTTCCGTTAGATAAATCAAATGAACACAGGTGATAAAAAATGAGTTTCTACAGCGTTGGTTTGAGTGCTCTCCGTAATTCACAGATTGGCCTTGCAACCGCTGGGCACAATATTACGAACGCCAGCACCCCAGGGTATCACCGGCAAAGTATCGTTCAGTCTACTAATTTCCCGCTGGCCACCGGCGCCGGGTTCATTGGGCAGGGCGCGCACATAGACACCGTCCGCCGCGCAATCAACCAGACGCTGGAAACACAGTTGTTGCAGGTTCAGGCGCATGGCGCGCAACTGGATTCCTACCTGTCCCAGATCACGCAAATCGACAATGCCTTGGGTAGTTCTACTACCGGGTTGTCAGCAGCGCTCGACCGTTTTTTCACGGCAGTTTCTGCCGTGGCAGCCAATCCGGCAGATGTTCCTGCGCGTCAGGCATTGCTGAGCAATGGCACAGGACTGACCTCCCAGTTCCAGAGTCTCGGGCAGCGGTTTCTTGAGGTTCGCGACGGTCTGGATACGCAGCTTCAGGATAGCGTGACTTTGATCAATTCCTACGCAACGCAGATTGCCAACCTGAATAAGCAAATCGCGTTGCAAAGCGGGACCACCGCGCAAGGGCAGGCTCCCAATGATCTGCTGGATCAGCGCGAAGCGTTGATTTCCAGCCTGAACAAGGAAGTGGGCACAACCACGATTATCCAGGATGACGGTACTGCAACCGTGTTTTTCGGTAGCGGTCAGCCGCTGGTGATCCAGGATCAGGCCTTTACCTTGTCCGCATCGGCCGGACTGGATGATCCGCAGCATCTGGATGTTTCCTATCAACTCGGTGCCAGCAATATCCTGATCGGCAGCAACAATATCAGCGGCGGTCGCCTGGGCGGCCTGCTGGCATTCCGTGACGAGATTCTTGACCCGGCGCAAAACTCCCTGGGTCGCGTTGCTATCGGCTTGGCGCAGGCGTTTAACGATCAGCACCATCTGGGCCAGGATCTGGCCGGCAATCTCGGGGGCGACTTCTTTGACGTGCCTGCACCCATTGTGCAGCCGAGCACGGTGAACACCGGTACCGGTGTGCTTACCGCGACGCTGGCCAATGCGCAGCACCTGACCACTAGCGACTACCGTTTGGTGATTACTGCCGCAGGTGGAACGCTGACGCGTCTATCCGACAATACCAGCACTGCGTTTACCTCCCTGCAGTTATCGGCAGGTGTAACGGTTGATGGCACCACAATTACGTTAGGTGCTGGCGCAGTAGTTGGCGACCGGTACCTGATCCAGCCGACACGTACTGCCGCCGAAAACATTGAAGTCAATGCCAGTGTGACAACCACAACGATCGCCGCCGCCGCGCCGATCCGCACTTCCGCGACACTGGCCAATTTGGGTACGGGTAAGATCAGCGCGGGGGCTGTGAACTCGCCGAATAACAAAGTGACGATCACGTTCAATGCCGGTGCCTATGACGTGGTGGACCAAACCACCGGGGCAACGCTGGCGACAGGCGTGCCGGCAGGTACCTTCAGCTACAACGGCTGGACTACGCAGATTGCGGGCGGTGCGGCCGGCGATGTGTTCACGGTTGAAAATGGGGTTGCGCAAAGAACATCCGGAGCATCTGCCGCTACCATCAGCAATGCGGTGGTGGATGTGACGCCCGTCAATCCGAACTTGAAAAATCCGGTGACAATTACGTTTACCAGCGCGACGACATTTGATGTCACCGGTGTGGGTGCCGGCTTGCCCGCAATTGGCCTTACTTATGTGCCGGCAAGTGGTACGGCAATATCGTATAACGGCTGGTCAGTGAAACTGACGGGCGCTCCGCAAAATGGCGATACTTTTACCGTTGGCCCCAACACCAACGGCACGGCCGATAACCGCAATGCGTTGCTGTTGTCGCAATTGCAATCAAGGAGCACCTTGGCTGGCGGCACTGCATCCGTCGAAAATGCATTCGCCCAGACGGTAAGCCTGGTGGGCAACAAGACCAGTGAGATTCAGATTACCTCTGAAGCTCAGAATACCCTGATACAGCAAACGCAGAGTGCGCAGCAAGCGGTTTCCGGGGTCAATCTGGATGAAGAAGCGGCTGACCTGTTGCGCTATCAGCAGGCTTACCAGGCGGCAGGCAAAATGTTGCAGATATCAAGCACCCTGTTTGATACCTTGCTTTCAATCGGGAATTAATAAAATTCAGGCATAAGGCAGTCAGGAGTTAATATGCGTATCAGTACCAGTATGATCTATGAGTTGGGCGGCACATCCGTCCAGGCCCAGCAAAGCGGGCTGTTCAAGCTCCAGCAGCAGCTCTCCAGCGGCAAGCGGGTCAACACGCCCTCTGATGATCCCTTGGCCGCAGCGCGTGTGCTCGAGATCAACCAATCAAAATCCGTGAGCGAGCAGCTGAGTGTGAATGGCGACTATGCCACCAGTACGCTGCAGGCTCAGGAGAGCGCCCTTGGCAGCTTTAATGATGTGCTGACGCAATTGAAAACGCAGGGCGTGTATGCCGGGAATCCTTCGCTGACCCATGCCGATCGCAAGATTCTGGCCGCTGACGTGCGTGCCATGTATGCTCAGCTACTGAGCTTGGCCAATACCCAGGAAAATGGAAAATACCTGTTCTCTGGCTTCCAGGGTGAAACACAGCCTTTCTCCGAAACGACCCCGGGCGTTGTTGCCTACAACGGCGATGAAGGCCAGCGGTTGATCCAGGTGTCACCATCGCGGCAGGTTCCCGTGAGTGCTGCCGGGATTGAAGTGTTCCAGCGTATCAAGAACGGCAACGGCACCTTCTTTGTTAGCGGTGACCCGGCCGTCACGGGAACCACCAACACCGGTACCGGCGTTGCAACGCCTGGCTCCTTGCTGGATGCAACAAAATGGCAGGCTGGTTCTGGCGACGTTTCTGTTATTTTCCATGTGGATAGCACGGTTAATCCGCCGGTCACCACTTACGATATTGTCGATAACGCATCTGCCAACTCGCTGCTGACTGGCGCTGCACCTGGCCCTGGCCCGTATCCACGCACCTACACTCCTGGTACGGCCATCAGCCTGAGCCAGACCGCGGCTCCTGCTTTTGATCTTGGCGCAGAGCTGAGCATTAGCGGCAGCCCTGCGACGGGGGATAAGTTCACCATCAAGGATAGCGTTCCAAATCAGGATATTTTCTCCACGGTGTATAACCTGATTGATGCGCTGGAAAATACCTCTGGTGCCCAGTTGTCCAACCATGTGATGACTTTCCTGCAGGATTTGGACAAGGCGTCGGAATCCGTGCTGACAGCGATTACCAATGTGGGCAGCACGCTGGCTGAGGTCGAGTCGCATAAAAACGTGAACGATGATCTGGTGGTTCAGTACAAGACATCAATCAGCCATCTGGAAGACTTGGATTATGCGACGGCGGCGACAGACTATGCGTTGCGGCAGGCGAACCTGCAGGCTGCCCAGCAATCCTTCATCAAGGTCCAGGGGCTGTCCTTGTTCAACTTCATCCAATAACCTTTGCTTTCCTGCTTTGCGGTAAAATGCTGTACAGCAGTTTGCCGTGATCAATCATCAAGGGCGCTCCGGCGCCCTTGTTGTTTTTTCCGCGCTTAGTCCATGTCTTTAACCAGCCCGATTTCCTGAATGAATAACATCCGCAACTTTTCCATTATTGCCCATATTGACCACGGTAAATCCACGCTGGCCGACCGCATCATCCACATGTGTGGCGGTCTGTCGGATCGTGAGATGGAAGCACAAGTGCTCGATTCCATGGATCTGGAACGTGAACGCGGCATCACCATCAAGGCCCAGACCGCGGCGCTGCAATACAAAGCCAGGGATGGCCAGATTTACAACCTCAACCTGATTGATACGCCGGGACATGTGGACTTTTCTTATGAAGTCAGCCGTTCGCTGGCGGCATGCGAAGGTGCCTTGCTGGTGGTGGATGCCTCGCAGGGCGTGGAAGCGCAGAGCGTGGCGAACTGCTACACCGCCATCGAACAGGGCGTGGAAGTGCAGGCGGTGCTGAACAAGATCGACCTGCCCTCCGCCGACCCGGAGCGGGTGATCCAGGAGATTGAAGACATTATCGGCATCGAGGCCACCGATGCCGTGCGTTGCTCGGCCAAAACCGGCGAAGGCGTGGAAGACGTGCTGGAAGCCGTGGTGGCACGTATTCCGCCGCCCAAGGGTGATCCGGATGCGCCGTTGAAGGCGTTGATTATCGATTCCTGGTTTGATAATTATGTCGGCGTCATCATGCTGGTGCGGGTGGTGGACGGCACGCTCAAACCCAAGGATAAAATCCGCCTGATGGCGACCGGCGCGCAATACCTGTGCGAACAAGTCGGCGTGTTCACGCCCAAATCGCGCCAGCGTACCAGCCTGTCGGCCGGTGAGGTGGGGTTTGTGATTGCCGGCATCAAGGAACTGAAAGCCGCCAAGGTGGGCGATACCATTACCCTGGCGGATCGGCGCGCTGAAGAGCCGCTGCCGGGCTTCAAGGAAATCAAGCCGCAGGTGTTTGCCGGCCTGTATCCGGTGGAGTCCAACCAGTACGAAGCCTTGCGCGATGCGCTGGAAAAGTTGCGGCTGAACGACGCCAGCCTGCAATTCGAACCGGAAGTGTCGCAGGCGCTGGGCTTCGGCTTCCGCTGCGGCTTCCTCGGCCTGCTGCACATGGAAATCGTGCAGGAGCGGCTGGAGCGCGAATATGACATGGACCTCATCACCACCGCGCCGACGGTGGTGTATGAAGTGGTGACCAAGGCCGGCGAGGTGCTGCTGGTGGAGAACCCCTCCAAACTGCCGGAACCGTCGCGTATCGAGGAAATCCGCGAACCTATTATCACTACCACCATTCTAATGCCGCAGGAGTACGTCGGCCCGGTGATGACGCTGTGCAACAACAAGCGCGGCGTGCAGCGCAACATGCAGTACATGGGCCGGCAGGTGATGCTGACTTATGAAATGCCGCTGAACGAAGTGGTGATGGACTTTTTCGACAAGCTGAAGTCCACCTCGCGCGGTTATGCCTCGCTGGATTACGAATTCCTGGAGTTCCGTACTTCCGATCTGGTGAAACTGGACATTCTGGTGAATGGGGAAAAAGTGGATGCGCTGTCGCTGATCGTGCACCGTGCCAACAGCCTGTATCGCGGTCGTGAACTGGCGTCCAAGATGCGCGAACTGATCCCGCGCCAGATGTTCGATGTGGCGATCCAGGCTTCCATCGGCGCCAACATCATCGCGCGCGAAACGGTGAAAGCCATGCGTAAGAATGTGCTGGCAAAATGCTACGGCGGCGACATCACGCGCAAGAAGAAGCTGCTGGAAAAGCAGAAGGAAGGCAAGAAGCGCATGAAGCAGGTGGGCAATGTGGAAATTCCACAGGAAGCCTTCCTGGCCATTTTACGAGTTGAGGACAAATAATGAATTTTGCATTGTTTATGCTGGCAGCCCTGGTGTTGACCGGATTGATCTGGCTGCTGGATATCGCCTGGCTGCGCAAGCGCCGCTTGGCAACGGCAAAAGAACCCGCCGTGGTGGAGTATGCCAAAAGCTTCTTCCCGGTGATTCTGGCGGTGTTCCTGATCCGCTCGTTCCTGGTGGAACCGTTCAAGATTCCTTCCGGCTCCATGATGCCGACGCTGCTAATCGGCGATTTTATCCTGGTCAACAAATACACCTACGGCCTGCGCGTGCCGGTACTGAACAACACCTTTGTCGAGGTGAACCATCCCCAGCGCGGCGAGGTGATTGTGTTCCGTTACCCCAAAGACCCGTCGCTGGATTACATCAAGCGCGTGGTGGGCCTGCCCGGCGACCAGATTGAATACCGCAACAAGCAGATATTCGTGAACGGCCAGCCCGTGGCGCAACAGGAAGACGGCCATTACGACTACGTTGGCCCCGGCCTCAACCAGATCAGCACCCGTAAGCTGAAAGAACAGCTTGGCACGCACAACCACAACATCCTGATTGATGATTCCAGCCCGACGCTGGATGGCGGCATTACCGTGCCGCCGGGACATTATTTTGTCATGGGCGACAACCGCGACAACAGCAACGACAGCCGCTTCTGGGGGTTTGTGCCGGATCAGAATATCGTCGGTCGTGCATTCTTCATCTGGATGAGCTTCGATCACCTTGATCGTATCGGCACCTCCATTCCATGATGGAGCATGCTTGAAAGCGCTGTCATCCCGCCTGGGTTATACCTTCAACCGGCCTGAACTGCTGCAACAGGCGCTGACACACCGCAGCTACGGCGCCGCCAATAACGAACGGCTGGAATTCCTGGGCGATGGCGTGCTGGGTTGCGTGATTGCCGGGCAGTTGTACCAGCGCTTTCCGCAGACGCCGGAAGGCGACCTTAGCCGTCTGCGCGCGCATCTGGTCAAGGAATCCACCCTGAGTGAGCTGGCAACCGCACTGGATGTCGGCAGCAAACTCAGACTGGGCGATGGCGAAATGAAAACCGGCGGCTGGCGTCGGCCATCGGTGCTGGCGGATGCGCTGGAAGCCATTATCGGCGCGGTGTACCTGGATGGCGGTTTTGCCGCGGCAGAAAAACTGATTCTCACCCTGTACGCCGACCGGTTCTCCGCGCTTGACCCAAAAACCGTGGGCAAAGACCCCAAAACCCTGTTGCAGGAATATTTACAGGCGCAAAAAATCGCATTGCCGCAATATGCGGTATTGGCCACGGAAGGCGAGGCGCACTGCCAGACGTTCCGCGTCGAATGCTTTATTCCGGCGCTAAACCTGCGCACCGAAGGCGAGGGCGGCAACCGCCGCGCTGCCGAGCAGTTGGCTGCACAAGCCGCCTACGAAAGGATCCATCATGGATGAAACAACCACGCCCGCGCTGTTCCGCTGCGGTACCATCGCCATTACCGGCCGCCCCAATGTGGGTAAATCCACGTTGTTGAATCACATTATGGGACTCAAGCTCAGCATCACCTCGCGCAAGGCGCAAACCACGCGCCACCGCTTGCTGGGCATCCACACCACCGATGACGCGCAATACCTGTTTGTGGATACGCCGGGCTTCCAGTTACGCCACATCAACGCCCTCAACAGCGCCATGAACCGCACGGTGAAACAGGTGCTGTCGGAAGTGGATGTGGTGATGTTCGTCATCGAAGCGATGAAATTCAACGAGGGCGAGGAAAAGGTGCTGGAAATCCTGCCCAGAAACTGCCCGGTGCTGCTGGTGGTGAACAAGGTGGATACGGTGCGCGATAAGGCCAAACTGCTGCCGTTCATCAAGGAGGTTTCTACCCGGTTTCCGTTCGCCGAAGTGGTGCCGATCAGCGCCAAGAAAAACCTGCAACTGGACGAACTGCTGTCAACCCTGCGCCGGCACTTGCCGGAACAACCGGCGATTTATGGCGAAGATGAACTTACCGACCGCAACGAACGCTTCCTGGCGGCCGAGTTGATACGCGAAAAACTGTTCCGCCTGCTGGGCGAGGAAATCCCGTATTCGCTGACGGTGGAAATCGAAAAATTCTAGCAGGAAGGCGCGTTGCGCCGCATCCACGCCGCCATTATCGTAGACAAGGAAAACCAGAAGCCCATCGTCATCGGCAAAAACGGCGAAAAGCTCAAGCGCATCTCCACCGACGCGCGCGTGGACATGGAAAAACTGTTCGACGGCAAGGTCTGGCTGGAAACCTGGGTCAAGGTGCGTGGCGGCTGGGCCGACGACGAACGAGCGGTCAAAAGCCTCGGGTATTGATTTTTTAAGTGTTGCGGAAAAAAGCGTTATAGCGGTATTGCTACCGCTATAACGCTTATTTTTTACGTGGCGGCAGCAGGTCGGTGATCGTGCCTTCCGCCATTTCTGCGGCGAAGCACACGGTCTCCGACAGCGTCGGGTGCGCGTGGATGGTCAGGCCGATGTCCTCGGCATCTGCACCCATCTCGATCGCCAGCACGGCTTCGGCCAGCAGTTCGCCGGCGTTGGGGCCAACGATGCCGGCGCCAATAATCCGGCGGCTACCCTTTTCCATGATCAGCTTGGTGCTGCCTTCGGTGCGGCCAATCGATAACGCACGACCGCTGGCCACCCAAGGGAAGGAAGCCTTCTCGATCTCAATGCCCTTGGCCTTGGCGTCGGTCTCGCTGATGCCGGCCCAGGCTACTTCGGGGTCGGTGTAGGCCACGGACGGAATCGCCAGCGCCTGGAACTCGACCTTGTGACCGTCGATGACTTCTGCGGCGACCTTGCCTTCGTGCACGGCCTTGTGGGCGAGCATGGGCTGGCCAACAATATCCCCAATCGCGAAGATGTGCGGCACGTTGGTGCGTTGCTGCTTGTCGACCGGGATGAAGCCGTAGTCGTTGACGAATACGCCAGCCTTGTCGGCAGCGATGTTTTTGCCGTTGGGGCGGCGGCCGATGGCCACCAGCACGCGGTCATACACTTGCGGTTCGATGGCCTGCTCGCCGTCGAAGGTGACGTGGATGCCGTCCTTCTTCGGTTCCAGCTTGGACACCTTGGTCTTCAGCATGATCTTTTCGAAGCGCTTTTCCATGCGCTTGTGCAGCGGCTTGACCAAGTCGCGGTCGCAGCCGGGGATCAGCCCATCGGCCAGTTCCACTACGGAAACCTTGCTGCCGAAGGCGTCGTACACCGTGCCCATTTCCAGGCCGATGATGCCGCCGCCGACGACCAGCATGCGTTTTGGGATGTCTGCCAGCGCCAGCGCGCTGGTTGAATCGAGAATACGGCTGTCGTTCTGGTGTTCCGGCGCCAGGCCCGGCATCTTGGTCGCCTGGGAGCCGGCCGCGATGATGGCGTAGTCGAAGGAAATAGTGGTGACCTTGCCGTCGGCGCCGGTCACGGCGATCTGGTTCGGGTTGGTGAATTCGCCGCGGCCGTTGACCACGGTGACGTTGCGCTGCTTGGCAAGCCCCGAAAGGCCGCCGGTCAGTTTGCCGACGACGTCGTTGGCTTTCCAGGACTTCAGTTTTTCGATGTCGATCTTTGGCTTGCCGAAACTAATGCCATGTTCGGCCATTTCTTCGGCTTCGGTGATGACCTTCGCAGCATGTAATAACGCCTTGGACGGGATGCAGCCGACGTTTAGGCAGACGCCGCCCAGCGTGGGGTAGCGTTCGACCAATACGACCTTCTTGCCCAGGTCTGCGGCGCGGAAAGCAGCGGTATACCCCCCAGGGCCGGCACCCAACACCAGCACTTCGGCGTGCAGATCAGATGGGCCGGCAGCAGCAGGCGCCGGTGTCGGCGCTGCAACTGGGGGCGCGACCGGAGCGGGTGCGGCGGCTGGAGCTTCGGCCTTGGCGGCAGGCGCGGCTTCGCCGGCAGAGGTCTCCAGCGTCAGGATGGCAGAACCCTTCGCAACCTTGTCGCCGACCTTGACCGTTACCGCTTTGACCGTACCGGCATGGGTCGAAGGAATATCCATCGATGCCTTGTCGGATTCCAGCGTGATCAGCGAATCGTCGACGTTGATACTGTCGCCCGGTTTGACGTGGACTTCGATGACGTCGACGCTGTCGAAATTGCCGATATCCGGCACCTGAATTTCAATGGTTTGGCTCATGACAATTTCCAATTACAGCAGCAGGCGACGCACGTCGGACAGCATCACGCGCAAATGGCTGGTAAAGCGCGCGCCATCGGCGCCGTCGATGACGCGGTGGTCGTAGGACAGCGACAGCGGCAGCATCAGGCGCGGCTCGAAAGCCTTGCTCTTGGCATTCCACACCGGCTCGATGCTGGAACGGGATACGCCGAGAATCGCAACTTCCGGGCAGTTGATGATGGGCGTGAACATGGTGCCGCCGATGCCGCCCAGGCTGGAAATGGTGAAGCAGCCACCCTGCATTTCCTCGACTTTCAGCTTGCGTTCGCGCGCCTTGGCCGACAAATCGGCCAGATCGCGGGCGATGTCCATCACGTCCTTCTGGTGGACGTCGCGGATCACCGGCACCACCAGCCCATCCGGCGTATCGCAGGCGAAACCGATGTTGAAGTACTGCTTGAGGATCAGTTCGTCGCCGGCCGGAGACAGCGAGGCATTGAAGTTGGGGTAGGCGCGCAGCGCGTTAACCACCGCCTTCATCAGGAAGGCCAGCATGGTCAGTTTGACGCCGCGTTTGGCCGCTTCGTCCTGCATGGACTTGCGGAAGTCTTCCAGGTCGGTGATGTCGGCATTATCGAACTGGGTGACGTGTGGTGCGGTGACCCAGTTGCGATGCAGGTTCGCGCCGGACAGTTTCTTGATGCGCGACAGCGGCTGGGTTTCGGTGGCGCCGAACTGGCTGAAGTCGATGCTGGGCATCGCCAATACGTTCAGGCCGGCACCGCCCGCCATGCCTTCGGCACGCGGCTTGGTCAGTTCACCCTTCACCCAGGCCTGCACGTCTTCCTTGGTGATGCGGCCCTTGGGGCCGGAACCGGTGACGCGGGTCAGGTCGGCGCCCAGTTCGCGGGCGAATTTTCTGACAGAGGGACTGGCGTGCGGGTTCTTGCCCGGTGCAAATTCGGCACGGGCCGCCACCGGGTTAGGTGTGCCTTGCGGTGCGATCGGTTTTGGAACCTCCGCGACTGGCCTGGATGGCGGCGGGACCTCCGTCGCTGCGACGCTGGTGACGATAGGGGCAGCGGCCGCCGGCTTGGGTGCCTCGGCAGCAGCGCTTTCGGCCGCTTCGATCAACGCGATCAGCGTACCCTGGGCGGCTTTGTCACCGACCTTGATTTTCACCTCCTTCACCGTGCCGGAAAAAGGCGACGGGATATCCATGGAGGCCTTGTCGGACTCCAGGGTGATCAGCGAGTCGTCCTGATTGACGGTATCGCCAGCCTTGATATGCACTTCGATGACATCGACGCTGTCGAAATTGCCGATGTCGGGGACGAGCACTTCCTTGATAGCCATATTCGCGTGCTCCTGCTTACGCTGTCAGCGGGTTGGGTTTGTTGATGTCGATGCCGTATTTCTTGATGGCTTCAGCGGCTTTGGCGGCCGGCAGCTTGCCGTCGTCGGCCAGCGCCTTGAGCGCGGCCAGTACGACATAGTGGCGATCGACTTCAAAGTGTTTGCGCAGTGCTTCGCGCGAATCCGAGCGGCCGAAACCGTCGGTGCCCAGTACCACGTAGCGTTGCGGCACAAAAGCGCGGATCTGGTCGGCGAACGCCTTCATGTAGTCGGTCGAGGCGATGACCGGGCCTTCCGCCTTCTTCAGGCACTTTTCGACGTAACTTTCCTTCTGCGGTTTGTCCGGGTGCAGCATGTTCCAGCGGTGCGTATCCAGACCTTCGCGGCGCAACTCGTTGAAACTGGTGGCGCTCCACACGTCGGCGGATACACCCCAGTCTTTTTCCAGCAACGCGGCGGCGGCAATGACTTCGCGCAGGATGACGCCGGAGCCCATCAATTGCACCTTCGGCCCCTTGGCCTTGGATTTGCTGAAGGAATACAGGCCCTTGATGATGCCTTCCTCGGCGCCCTTGGGCATTTCCGGGTGGCTGTAGTTCTCGTTCATCAGGGTCAGGTAGTAGAACACGTCCTCCTGGTTCTGCACCATGCGGCGCAGGCCGTCCTGGATGATCACCGCCAACTCGTAGGCGAAACTTGGGTCATACGACACGCAGTTGGGGATGGTGGCAGCCAGCAGGTGGCTGTGGCCGTCTTCGTGCTGCAGGCCCTCGCCGTTGAGCGTGGTGCGGCCGGCGGTGGCGCCCAGCAGGAAGCCGCGTGCGCGGCTGTCGCCGGCGGCCCAGGCCAGGTCGCCGATGCGCTGGAAGCCGAACATCGAGTAGTAGATGTAGAACGGAATCATCTGCACGCCGGTGACGCTGTAGGACGTGGCGGCGGCGAGCCAGGACGAGAACGCCCCGGCTTCGTTGATGCCTTCCTCTAAAATTTGCCCGCTCTTCGATTCCTTGTAGAACATCACCTGGTCGGAGTCCACCGGCTCGTACAACTGGCCGACGGAGGAGTAGATGCCCAACTGGCGGAACATGCCTTCCATGCCGAAGGTACGGGCTTCGTCCGGCACGATGGGTACCACGTACTTGCCGATGTTCTTGTCCTTCACCAGCGTGGCCAGGATGCGCACGAAGGCCATGGTGGTGGAGATTTCGCGGTCGCCGGTGGCGGTCAGCATGTTGTCGAACGCGGACAGGTCCGGCGTCACCAACTCGTTGCCCTTGCGGCGGCGGGACGGCACGTAGCCGCCCAGCGCGGCGCGGCGCTCGCGCAGGTATTGCATTTCCGGGCTGTCGTCGGCGGGACGGTAGAACGGTAGTTTTTCCAGATCGGCATCGGCAATCGGGATGTCGAAACGGTCGCGGAAGGCGCGCAGGTCGGAGAGTTCCAGCGCCTTGGCCTGGTGGGTGGGGTTCTGCGCCTCGCCGGAAGCGCCCATGCCGTAACCCTTGACGGTCTTGGCCAGGATCACGGTCGGCTGGCCGACGTGTTTGGTGGCGGCATCGTAGGCGGCAAACACCTTGTGCGGGTCGTGGCCGCCGCGGTTGAGGCGCCAGATGTCCTGGTCGGACATGGCGGCGACCATTTCCTTCAACTCCGGATATTTGCCGAAGAAGTGTTCGCGGGTGTATGCGCCACCCTTGGCCTTGAAGTTCTGGTATTCGCCGTCGACGGCTTCTTCCATGCGCTGACGCAACAGGCCCTTGCTGTCCATGGCCAGCAGCGGATCCCAGTAGGAACCCCAGATCACTTTCAGCACGTTCCAGCCGGAGCCGCGGAAATCGGCTTCCAACTCTTGAATAATTTTACCGTTGCCGCGCACCGGGCCGTCCAGGCGCTGGAGGTTGCAGTTGATGACGAAAATCAGGTTGTCCAGTTTCTCGCGGGCAGCCAGCGAAATCGCGCCCAGCGATTCCGGCTCGTCCATTTCGCCGTCGCCGCAGAACACCCACACCTTGCGCTGCAAGGTGTCGGCGATGCCGCGGTCGTGCAGGTACTTGAGGAATCGGGCAGTGTAGATGCCCTGCAGCGGGCCAAGGCCCATCGACACGGTGGGGAATTGCCAGAAATCCGGCATCAACCACGGGTGCGGGTAAGAGGACAGGCCGTTGCCGCCTGTTTCCTGGCGGAAGTTTTCCATCTGCTCTTCGCTGATGCGGCCTTCGATGAAGGCGCGGGCGTAGATGCCGGGGGAGGAGTGACCCTGGAACAATACCAGGTCACCACCGGAAGGGTGGTCGGCCGAGCGGAAGAAATGGTTGAAGCCCACGTCATACAGCGTGGCAGCGGACTGGAAGCTGGCGATGTGGCCGCCCACGCCCGGTGATTTTTCGTTGGCACGCATCACGGTGACGATGGCGTTCCAGCGGATCAGCGCGCGGATACGGCGCTCCATGTGCGGGTCGCCCGGCAGCTTGGCTTGCTGGTGTGTCGGGATGGTGTTCAGGTAAGCCGTTGTTGCGTTGAACGGCAGGTTGGCGCCGGAGCGGCGGGATTTGTCGATCAGCGATTCCAACAGGAAGTGCGCGCGTTCGGTGCCTTCCTGCTCGATGACTGCATCAATGGCAGCAAGCCATTCCTGGGTTTCTTGTGGATCAATGTCGGGTAAGTCCGCCATGTGCAATGCTCTCCTGAGTATCCTTAGAAAGTGTTAAGAAACACTGAATAAATGGCTACGCAGGCGAATTGCTGCGTTGCGCGGTGCTCGCCCATTTATTCAGTGTTTCCTTAGTTTCAAGGAATGCTTGGGTTACTATAACTAAAACTTAAACCGTGCAATTTTATATGAATTATTAATACTAGGTATTAATAATTTAAAAAATCACGGTGCACAGCCGCTTCAAGCATGATCCCATCATCGCCATTCCGGCGGCTCCGGTCAAGTTGCAGCACATTCAGGAAAGCGATTAATGAGCATTAAAATTATTCAGAAT